>Ga0256405_10002029_pt1 | contig 49853 bp, 41 predicted proteins | sample RumenRJG_02DNA_FD_189096 | JGI IMG/M metagenome (GOLD analysis project Ga0256405, IMG submission 189096) | Bovine rumen microbial communities from Lethbridge, Alberta, Canada - RJG_02 | ecosystem: Host-associated > Mammals > Digestive system > Stomach > Rumen | place: Canada: Alberta...
AAGGCTAAAATGCACTTGTATATTTTCGCCGAGTGCAGTGCGGACGGCAAATGTCTATTCGAAGAATAGGGTATTATCGAATTATTTCGATAATACGTTATTGCAAACGCAATAACAACATTTGGCGGTTGATTTTATCCAAAGTAGACTTGGTTACAAGGCTACGACGATAAAATGGGGGTTTTAAAAAAATGATTATGGTTTATTATTTTTGTTTAGATTTTACAGTCTTTGTAAGATAAATTTGGTTTATTACAATAACAAAAGTCTAAAAACCCCCTCTCCGCAGTCGTAGTCAATCGAATATTGCCTACTTTGTGCGCAGACAATCCCCCTTTCCTTCGCCCGTAAACGGTCGAAAGGGTGCAAACGCTAACGCTTTTAAGGAAAGAGATTCTTCGACTTCGCTCAGAATGACGAACTGTATATTCTTATAAATAAAAAAACCGTTCGTAGCCACACGTTAAGTTAAATATATTTATTTATATTAAGATTTATAAAGTTTAATAAGTCCTTATATACTAAAACCCGTCAAAAATCGGATAGATTTTTGACGAATAGAAAGAATTATAAATATATTTAATCTTCTAATATTCCGAGTTTTTTACACAATTCCGCAAGTTTTTTAGCGTCTTCGTCTTCTTGATAAACGATAGGCTTTTCGTTTAAATTTAAGCCTTTATCTATCGTTTTCCTAACGTTTATCGTATATTCTCTTAAATAACCGTCAAGTGCGTCGAGTACTCCGCCGTAATCCGAGCGAGCCGCCGCCACCGCATAATCGGTCCATTTGTTTTTAAAAATTTCCAACCTTTCTTTTTCGAGTGCCGAGCGTTTTTCTATTTCCTTTACGGCGTTTTCTTTTAATTCTTCAATACTCAATAAGCCCTTGGATATCATGCTTTCTTTTGACTCGCTTTCTTTTAATTTGACTGTCAATTCTCTTATTTCTTCTTCTAAAATATTTATTCTTCTTTTTAACGTATCAACTTCGGACTGTGATTTTAGATCTTTTGAAGCAATAAATTCGTTTACTTGCTTTTTATTGTAACCCCTAAAAGATTTTTTAAAACTATTCATTTTGAGACCTCCATTGAGTATTATAGATAATATCGACTAAAACTAATTGACGCATTTTGTTTAATTTAGACTTTATTTATTGAATTTGATATAACCGATATTTTAATAATAACATTGACAACAACAATAATATGCAAGCAATTAATTGCAACCTAAACGTTGCGTGAATTGACCCAACGGTCATGAATTGCCTTACGGCATGAATTGTGCCTTTCGGCACGTTGCGGTTGAAATTCAAATCACGGAGCAAAGCGAGAAATCATGGTGAAGCCAAATCATGACGGTAACGTAATTACGTATATAAATAATCCGTCATCCTGAGCGAAGTCGAAGGATCTATATCCATATAAAAAGATGTTTCGACGGCGCTACGCTTGCTCAACATGACGATAAAGCAAGTACGAAATTATCTTTTGTCACCCTGAGCATCGTCGAAGGGTCTTTATCCGCTTTTATAGTTCGGCTTTGCCGATATAAATAGATGTTTCGACGGCGCTACGCTTGCTACGCAAGCAATGAATTGCAACCTAAACGTTGCGTGAATTGACCTGTCGGTCATGAATTGCCTTACGGCATGAATTGTGCTACGGCACGTTGCGGTTGAAATTCAATTCACGGAGCGAAGCGAGAAATCATGGCGTAGCCAAATCATGACGGTAATGACGTCAATTCATTATAGTATTTAATTACGATGGTCAAGACCGGAATTACTATTTGAGTTAAAGTATATTAATCGTAAATTCAATGCGTAAGCGTATACGTATCAAAACCTATCGTCGATAATACCGTAAAAAAAAATCGGTGCTAAAACGGCGATGAATTATGTCAAAAGAAAAGGGTTAAAAATTATCAATTTGCTTGATACCCATTATCCTATTAGTAAAATATAAAAGATTTAAAAGCAAAGCAAAAAACTGTGGATATTTTAAGAATACCAAATAACTAAAGCAAAGATATAATTTAACAATTCATCATTTCAAAAAAACTATACTATTATTTTTTTAGTTTTATTAGTATTTTCTAACAAAAAAGTCCGCTTTCTATAACCTTTTCCAATCCCTTGATCGCTTCGTTATATGATACGGGTTTGATCAGTAATTTGTCCGTACTGTCTATATAGTCTTTTTTGAAAAAGTCCGAATCTACGATATTTTGCAACAACGCCGGAACGTCCACTCCATCTTGTGCCGAAACGCAAGTTTTATTGGACTTTCGCTCTGCTCTAACCTTTGTGATAAGTGGTTTTAATTCGTCTTTTAATTCTACCTTTGTTAAAATACGAGAAATATCATATACGTGGCGAGAATTACGCTCCGTTTCATTAGCCAAGTAGTAATCGCAGACGGCAAAAACCTTGTCTATAAGGGTTCGTTCAAGCGACTGTACGCGAATAGGATACGGCAATAAATCATATTTAATAGCCGCTTCTGAATTTCCAATATTCATAAGCCAAGATCCAATATAAGAATCGACGGACTTCGTTTCATCGGGATACGCCTTTTGCATGAATACCATTTCTATCTTTAAAAATGGTTTTACATCATAGGACGGGAAAAGAATAGGATATTCGACATTGTAAACATTATAATTGCCGTGGCTGTGCTGTTCAATAATATCTCTATTGGAAATATTAAAACCCAATCCATCGCAAACTTCGATCACCGCTTTGTTGGCATTGCGCTTTTTACTTTGAGAGAAATGATCTATATCTAACGTCAGATCTATATCTTCCGAAAAACGGTCTATTATTTTATGACATTTTGAAAGACTTGTCCCGCCCTTGAATAAAAGCCCCGAGATCTTATCGTTTAAGGCTTTCAGTAAAAGACTGACATAATAGTCTTTTTCTATAAGTGATACGGGGATCCCATAATAAACACTTGCGGCTTGTATCGCATCTATAAATATTTCTTTTTCTTTATGCAGCATCATTTAATAATCCGCTCCCGATCAGTTTTTGCGTTGTTTTTGGCGGGAATTTCAAAGACAAATCAAGTAGCTGTTTTCCATTTATCCCCTTTTCTTTCATGTAGTCAATCAAGATTTGTCTTGAAAAACTATTAAGTTTTGTTTCCTTTCCGAAATCACTGAATAATTGTAAGATTGTATATGCAGCTGCATTGTCTTTATTTATCATACAGCGAGAACGACGCAAAATAAAGCACCTGTTTTTAACTTGTATTTCACGATATTTTGCCGATTCGTTATTTGTAACTATTTCCACAACAGCAGGCATTTGAGTCGTAACTGAAAATGCGTTCAAAAGTTTTATTCCGCTATACACACCGAATATTTTATTTTCATTGCGCAAATATTTTTTCTCAATAACCATGTCGGCGGTAATAGTAGAAACTCCGAAAAAAGTCTTTTTCGGAATAAAGTAAATTCCCTTGTCAAATTGCGCTATATCGCCGTTCTCTTTTGCCTTTTTTATATACCGAAATATTTGCGCACGAGAATAATCGGAGAATAATCCAAGTATCTCTTCCGTAAAAATAGGCTCGTTTGTATTAAATTTTTCTTTTAATCTTTCCGCAAACATAATTTTACCTTTAATAAAGTATTTCACTTTCTTCAAAAATGATACTACTTTTAACTTATTTTGTCAATATTAATCGCATATTTATTCCAAAATTATATGATTTTAATACAAAAACGCCGTTATATTACGGCGTTTTTATGCTTTTGGGAATATTATAATTATTTGAGACGTTTTTAATCGTTTTAAATTTAATATTTTAGGTTGAGCTTAATTGTGCAACTTATGGATAGATATCTTTTCGGGTACATAGTCGAACTCGTCAAGCAAGAAGTCGCCTTTATCGTATATATCCGTAATTATTACGTCGTTTAATTCAACCACTCTTACGCCCTTTTCTTTATTATCGAATATCAAAGAGTCTTCCTTGGAAGAATCCGAAACGTAAACGAGATCGTTAAACGCCATACTGCCTCTACAATTCTTGTTCGTTACGGATATCTCCGACGCTATCATACGCTTTCCGCGGATCTTGGAATTGACGAGTAAAATTTCGTCGTCGTCTTTCATAAACTTGGCGAAAATCATTTCGTCGTCGTCCGCTATCTTCATAGCGCTTGATCCCAAAGTAAGTTTACCTTTTATCATAACGTCCGAGCCGTCCACTCTTAAAGCGTAACCTTTCTTTGAGAACATAACTATCTTATCGTCGGTTACTATTTCGGCGGAAACTACTCTATCTTTATCCGATTTAAGTTTGACGGCGGGTCCATACTCGACTTTTTCGTCGGCAAATTCGGATAGTTTACAATATCTAACGTTACCGCTCGATGAGAAATGCGCTATAACGATATTATCTTCTTGTCCTTCTTCTACGGTAAACGCATTGACTATCTTTTCGTCTTGAGACGCCAAAGAAGAAAGTGCGTGAGCGTTAAAGCCTTTGTCTCTTAATCTGCTTAAACCTATCGCGTCGGTATAAATTCTTATATAATTGCCCTTATCCGTGAACGCATATAAAACGGTATCGTTTTTACAAGGTTGTACTCTAACTACTGCAGTATTGCCGTCAAATGCGGACGCCTCTTTATTAGACGATCCGAAACTGCCGTTTTTAACGAAAATCACGCTACCGTTTGCTCTTTGCAACAAGTAACCGCTTGCGGTGGAAGATATCGCGTTTACGGCGTTGTCTATAACTTCGTTTTCGTCTTGAGAGATAAAGGATCTACGCGGGGATCCGTATTTGCGTTTGATCTCTAACAATTCGGTTATAACTACTTTATATTGACGCGCTTCACTACCGATGATCTCGGTCAAGTCGGCGATCTTCTTTCTTAACTCGGCGATCTCTTCTTTTAGATCTTCTATCTCTAAAGAAGTCAACCGTCTTAATTGCATTTCAAGTATAGCGTTCGCTTGCTTTTCGGACAATGAAAATCTTACTCTTAACGTGGATTTTGCTTCGGTCGTATTGCGTGCCTTTTTGATGATACGAATAACTTCGTCGATATTGTTTATCGCTATCATCAAACCGCTTAAAATCTCTTCTCTTTCTTTTGCTCTTGCAAGTTCGAATTGAGAACGTTTTTTGATGATGTCTCTTTGATACTTTGCATAGTGGTCGATAATGTTTATCAAACTTAAAAGCTTGGGTTTACCGCCGGCAATGGCGACCATGTTCAAACTAAACGATTTGGATAAGTCGCTATATTTGTATAAGGCTCTTAATACCGACCCGATATTTGCGTTTTTGGCAAGTTTAATTACGACTCTTATACCTTCTCTATCCGATTCGTCTACTACGTCGTTGATAGGATCGTACGCTTCTTTGCCTTTTTCTTTATCTTCGAGTATCTTTTTGACTATCTCTTGCTTGTTGGTTTGATAAGGCAATTCGGTAAATACAATATTACGTCTTTCGCCTTCTCTTTCTATCTTAAATTTTGCTCTTATTGTTATTTTGCCTTTACCCGTCGCATACGCTTGTTCGATTTGACCAAGTACTATCTCGCCACCCGTCGGAAAATCGGGAGCGGGGATATATTGCATCACCTCGGAAAGTCCTATGGGTTTCTTTTTTATCAAACTTTCGATATAAGCGACGGTGCCGTCAATAACTTCGGATAAATTGTGAGTAGGGATATTGGTTGCAAGACCTATGGCGATACCGTTTGCGCCGTTTACCAAAAGGTTGGGAAATCTACCGGGCAAAAGGTTAGGCTCTTTTAAAGAGTCGTCAAAGTTGTTTACCAAAGGTACGGTGTCTTTGTCGAGATCCCTTAAAAGTTCCAACGCCAAAGGTGCGAGACGCGCTTCGGTATAACGCATTGCAGCGGGTTTATCCCCTTCTGCGGAACCGTAGTTACCTTGACCGTCGACGAGGACTTCGCCCATATTGAAGTCTTGAGCCAAACGCGCTAACGCTTCGTAAACCGATGAGTCGCCGTGGGGGTGATATTTACCTAAACACTCACCGACTATTCTCGCGCATTTCTTATACGGCTTGTCGGGTGTGTTACCTAGTTCGTACATCGCGTAAAGCACTCTTCTTTGAACGGGTTTTAAGCCGTCTTCCAAACGGGGGATCGCTCTATCCATGATAACGTGTTCGGCATACGGCATCATGGCTTCGTGCATTACGGATTCCAAATTTTTATCTATTATTCTTGAATTAACGTTGTTTTCTTCGTTCATAGCCTATTAGTCCCCTTTTCTCTCAAAATTGTCAACCTTGTTGAAATCGGCGTGTCTGCTTATATATTCTTTACGAATATCTATATCGTCGCCCATAAAGGTATTTATCATTTTGTCCGCCGCTAAGTCGTCGTCTATAACGACTCTCGTCAAGTTTCTCGTCTCGGGATTCATCGTCGTTGCCCAAAGTTGTTCTTTGTTCATTTCGCCCAAACCTTTGTAACGTTGTAATCTATAATTTTTACCAAACTCTTTGATTGCTTGATCGAGTTCTTTATCCGAATAAACGTATCTTTCGCCCGATTTGTTTTCCAACCTATAAAGGGGTGGCATACCAATATAAACGTGTCCTTCGGTAAGTAAGGGACGCATATATTTGTAGAAGAACGTAATGAGCAACGAGCGGATATGTCCGCCGTCTTGGTCGGCATCGGCGAGTATTACTATCTTGTGGTATTTAAGATTTGCCAAATTGAAATCTCTACCGTAACCCGTGCCGAAAGCCGCTATCATCGTGCGAATTTCGTCGTTATCTAAAAGTCTATGTTCGCTCGTCTTTTCGGCGTTGATGACCTTACCCCTTAAAGGTAATATCGCTTGAGTAAATCTATCTCTGCATTGTTTTGCGGTACCACCCGCGGAATCGCCTTCGACTATAAAGATCTCGTTGAGTTCGGGCTTTTTACCTATACAAGTCGCAAGTTTTGTCAATAAAACGTTTGTGGTGCCTTTACGATTCAATTCACGAGATTTTTTGTAGGTAATACGAGCCAAACGAACTTCTTTTGCACGGTTTATGATCGTTTCGGCTATCTTTCCGTTATACTTGTTTTTATTGAAATAATCTTCAAGCGCCGTCTTCGTTGCCGTTTGAACGTAAGTATTTAATTGTCTATTGACGACTTTTTGTTTGATTTGGCTCGTAAATTCCAAATCCTGCATTTTAACCGACAATACCACGTTCATACCTACTCTGTAATCTTCGCCGGATAAGTTTTCGTCGTTGTCTTTTAACAATTTGCATTTTCTTGCATAGTCGTTAAGTACCGAAGTGAACGCCGCTTTAAATCCCGAAACGTGGTCGCCGTCGTTAGTGGGGATATTGTTGACGTAAGAATAAAACCTTTCTTCTTCCGAGTCGGTATATTGTATTGCGACTTCGAGTTCGCTCTTATCTTCGATAGTGGATAAATATATTATATCTTCGCTTAAAACCTTTTCGCCTTGATTTACGAATTTAATAAGGTCTATTATACCGTCTTGATAGCAGTACTCTACCGTGGTAGGCGTATCGTCGTCTTTTGGTCTTCTATCTTCCAAAACGAATTTTGCGCCCTTATTCAAAAATGCCTTTTGTTGTAAAAAGTTTGCAATATTGTCAAAGTCCCAATTAAGATCGGTCATTACGGCGCCGTCGGGCTTAAATCTTATATATGTACCGCGTTTATCGGTTTTCTTGCCGGTAGGCGCGCAAGGAGCGATGGGAACTCCGCTATGGAAGTTACCCGATGCGTCTTTAAACGAACGGAATTTTTGATAATATTCTTTACCGTTTTTCCAAACGTAAACTTCCAACCACTCGGACAAGGCGTTGACCGCCGAAGCGCCTAACCCGTGTAAACCGCCCGAAAACTTATAGTTATCGTTGTGGAATTTGCCGCCGGCGTGCATTTTGGTAAAAACGACTTCGAGAGAAGATATGCCCAAAGTTTTATGTATCTCAACGGGGATACCCCTTCCGTTATCTTCTACCGACAAACTGCCGTCTTCCCACAAAATGACTTTACAAAAGTCGCCGTAATTGTTCGAGATCTCGTCCACGCTATTGTCGATGATCTCTCTTGCCATGTGATGCAAGCCGCCCGACTCTACGTCGCCAACGTACATCGAGGGACGCATACGTATACCTTCAAGTCCTTCTAAAACGTCTATCGTTTGTTCCTTTAATACTTCGTAATCGCTCACAATTATATCTCCATTTTTTTATTTTTCTTAAATTATTTATAGGGGCTTTCGTTCAAGTTTAACTAAATTATCCCGCATATCTTCTCTTTTTTTAGAATAGTAGTCGATTATCGCTTGCTTTTGACGTCTTAACGTCTCGGGCGTTGCCTTTTTTTTATTAGTTCGTTTTTTATTCATTGCGCATCCGTAAAGGGAACGTATACCCTATCGTTAAATTTATAGTCGTCGACGTAATCTTGTAATTTATCCAATAACTCGATACTCGGACGATATTTTTTATAAAAATTTTTAGGTCCGTCAAGTTTTGACAACTCGAACGATCTTATAAGTCCGCGATCTATATCGTAACCTATCAAATAATTGTTTTGAGTTTGCAAATACGCATAAGTGTAGTTATATGCAAATACCTTACAATACTCGCCGTCGTAACGAAAACTCATCACCGTACTCGAGTCTATCGCTTGAAGCATCTTTGACTTTTCTTCCCTAAAAACGACGTTTTGGCGTTTATATTGGGACATCCTTGAATACTCGTTTAATATGCCCCTTAAATAAGTGGTAATATCGCACTTAAACTTTGGTAACTCGTTGCGTTCTATCTCCAAAAAATCGTTATACGACTCTTTTGTAGGTCTTATCCAAATTTCGTCCGAAAGGTCGTTAAGATCTTCGTCCGCGTAATAGACGTTATCGAACAAGTCGTTAGTCATATAAAGAAAAAGATCGACGTTTGAAAACTTGTCCGCAAATTTTTTGGACGCTTGCTCCCGTTTTTCCTGCCTAAACTTTAGCATACCGCTAACGACGCGATTAAGCAAGGCGTTTTTGTTGGAACTGTTGTCCGACTTGACAAATCCAAACGCTTGCGCGTCGTTTTCGATAACTCTCCCGACGAAGGGAGATATCCTGACTTTTAACTTGTCGCTTAACACTTTTTACTCCTTTAAAAGGACGAGATAGTCCCTTATGATTAGAGTATACAAAATATCTACCGATTTGTCAAGGGTTTTCAATAAAAAATATATCAAATTGTCTACCGATTTTTGATTTTATTATTATTAAATTTTTATATGATTTTATCAATTTTTAAATATAAAAAAAGTCGCACTTAAAAAATGCGACTATTATTGCTATTTAAAATCTATTATTATTTATACGCTTCGATCGATTTAGTCAAAAACTGCAAATATGCGTCGGCGATCTTCTTTGGGGACGAAATAATAAGTTTGCCGTTTAAACTTGCAAGCCAACCGAAAAACGTGGGGCTTACGCCGACTTTAGTCCTAAAAGTAAACTTGTCGTCGCCAAGCGGATTGAGTTTTACGTCGTAACCGAATTTATCGAAAACGACGTCCACCATTTCTTTTTCTGCAACGAAAGCGATCTGTTGTTCTTCTCCGCTATACATCGAAAAAGTACGCAGTCTGTATTGGGAAATATCAAAATCGTTAAGCCACTCGGGACGGTTTATATCTTGGTCGCTTATCTCTACGCCGACCATACGGTCTACTCTATACGAAGCGACGTTCGAATACTTATCGCCGTACGCTATCAAATAATAGTTGTCTTGAGAATATACGAGTCCTAAAGGGTTTACCAAATACGTACCGCCTTTTTTGCGGAATATCTTTTCGCCGTTTAGATCGTAATTAAAATATTTAAAAAGAACTTTTTTATTACCTGCTATCGCTTGACGAAGGGCGTCTACGTTATACCAAATTTGCTCGTTAGCGTGCTTTTCTTTTTCAAAAACCGAACAACCTGCGATCAAACTTTCCCCGTGCTTTTTACCACTTAAAGCGCAAAGTCTCGAAGCGAGATCTTGGGTCTTTTTTTGAGTGATAAAGTTTGCCGAGTAAACCGCGTCTAAAAGCATTTGTATTTCGGCGTCGTCAAAATTGCGGTCGGCTACGTAGTAATAGTTTGCCCTACCCCTACGCTGCATTATCTCGTAACCCGCTTCGTTCAAACACTCTATATCGTCGTAAACGGTTTTTCTCTCCACAAACAAACCGAGAGAGCGTATTCTCTCGATTATTTGATCGGTAGACATCGGATGTTCTTCGTCCGTTTCGTTACGAAGTATCTCCAATAATTTTAAAGTTCTTATTTTCTTTACGTGCTTATCGTTCATAAAACTTAAGCGTTTTTGCGAGGTCTACCACGTTTTTTCGGCTCTTGTTGTCCTTCTTCTTCATTGACGGGTTCTTCTTTTGCTTTAGGCGGTCTACCGCGTTTTTTAGGGGTTTCTTCGACGGGTGCTTCTTGCGTTTCTTCTTCGTTTACTTCGCTTGAAGCGTCTTCGGATATCCAAGGTTTTCTTGCGTCGGGTTTATTTTTGGTATCGGGAACTATTTCTTCACATCCCAAATAATCCATAAATCTCATAAATCCGTCCAAACCTTCTTGAGTTCTCTTAAACACTGCGGTGCAAGAAATTATCTTTTCGCAAGTTTCGCCGATATAGTTGGCTATATCGTTTTGAGAATCGCGCATATTATCCGAATACTCGGATACTAATTTGACGATATAATCTCTATAAGGATACATTACGTTTTCGGGATCGTTTAATTCTTGATAATTATCCTTTATAGTCTTTTCCCCTTTAACGTAACGCAACAACTCTCTTATTATCTTTGCAAGTCTGCCGGGAAGTACGAAAAGTCCCATAACTTCGATAACGCCGATGCCTTCCTTTTTGATATGATGCATATCTTCGGTAGGATGGAAAATACCGTAAGGATGCGCTTCGTCCGTGCGGTTGTTTCTCAAGAAAAGTTCCGCATAAAGATCGCCGCGTTCAAGTCTGAATACGGGGGTAACCGCATTATGCGGGGTGTCGCCCGTGTGAGAAATAATACCTAAACTTTCGTCGTTGTATTTAGCCCACATATCGTTGACGTAAGACGCCGCTTTGCATACCATTTGAGAATCGGTGCCTTTTAAACGAACGGCGGAAGTGTACCAATCTACGATAGAAAACTTAACGCCGGGGAATTTGGGGTTGATGAATTGACGAACCAAACCCGATTTAAAGAAAGGCAATTCTTTTGCGCCGCCTTGATAGTGGTCGTGAGACAAAATACTACCGCCGACGATGGGAAGCGGGGCGTTAGAACCAACGAAGTAATGGGGTACCGCCTTAACGAGTTCCGCCATTCTCAAGAAAGCGGACTCTCCTAATCCCATAGGCTCGTGCTTTTCCGAGAAGAATATTGCGTGTTGCTCGAAATATCTATAAGGCGAGTATTGCATATACCACAAAGAATCGTCGTTTAAAGGTATGGGGATATAACGCAAAGTTTGTCTTGCGGGGAATCCTATACGACCGGCATAACCCAAGTTTTCGGCGCAAAGCATACATCTCGGATAAGCGGTTTGGGGCGCCGCCTTGGCAGCCGCTATCTCTTTGGGGTCTTTTTCGGGACGAGCGACGTTGATGGTTATAACCAAGTCGCCGAACTTGCCTTGATGATTCCAAATGATATTTTTATCTAATTTTTCCTTATTAAGATAGGTACTTGCAAAACAAAAATTGTAAAACTCTTCGGTAGCGTACCTGATACCCTTTTCAAAAACGGTTTTGTCAAAATTGTCAACACATTGAGAAGGCGAAGGCGTAACCAAACCCATTATACGGGTCTTAAATCTATCCAAACCCATTTCGTCGGTAAGTCCGTTATTTAAAGCGTACTCGGCAAGGGGGTCTAAAATATCTTTATATATATTGCCGTTAAAATCTTCGACGGGGTCGGTAGGTTCCAATAACCCGAATAGATCCAATAAAGCGTTCTCGGCGTAAATAGCGTCAAGATCTTGCAAAAATAAATTCTTTTTTGCATAGCAAACCAAAGATGAGATTTTTTGCGCTACTAATGTTTGTGAATCGTTAAGAGACATAAAGGTTACTCCTTAAATTATTTTATTTCGTTGCAAAGCATTGCTCAATATGTTATAATGATTTTAAAAATATAATATACCCTATTATAGGAGATTTTTTACAAAATGGCAAGTGTTATTCGCAATTACGACGACAATGGCAAAATTTCTTTTTTAAAAGACTTGTACGGTGAATTTGACTACGATTATTTTGATTCAAGAGTTAAAACGTTAGCGGCTGACCATCTTAAAGCGTTTAAGACTAACCCTACGTCTTGGTTCTCTTCCCCCGGTCGTATTGAAATACTCGGCAACCATACCGATCACAACAACGGCGAAGTTTTATGCGCGTCAATAAGTTTAGATACCCTTTCTTGCGTAAACAAAACCGACGACGGTATAATAAGACTTTTATCACAAGGCTATCCGATGATAGTAGTTGATACGAAAGATATTGACGTACATAAAGAAGAGTATTCCACTAGTTCCGCACTAGTTCGCGGCGTCGCCGCTTATTACAAGCAACACGGTTTTAAAGTAGGCGGATTTACCGCTTGCGCTCACTCTACCGTATTTAAAGGCGCGGGCGTTAGCAGTTCGGCTTCCTTCGAACTTTTGATCGCCGAAATTTTAAATTGTCTATACAACGACGGCATAGTCGACGCTCTCGATAAAGCGCAAGCAGCCCACCTTGCCGAGTCTGTATATTTTAACAAACCTTGCGGTCTATTGGATCAATGCGCCATCTCTTTAGGCGGCGTTTCTTATATTGATTTCTTTGACGGTCAACCCCATCCGTCGAGACTATCGTCTATACCCGATCTGTCCGTTATTTTGGTAAACGCGGGCGGAGATCACTCTTCTTTGACCGATCAATACGCCGCTATAAGGTCGGAAATGAACGCCGTCGCAAAGTATTTCGGTAAAGAAGTGTTAAGAGACGTCGACGAGCAAGAGTTTTACGATAAACTACCTAAATTGAGAAAATCTTTATCGGGTAGAGCGATTTTAAGGGCAATACATTTCTTTGAAGAAAATCATAGAGTCCAACAAGGTCGCAAAGCGATCGAATGCGAAAACGCGGATAATTTAGTAAAAGCGATAAACGCTTCGGGCTTGAGCAGTCTTTGTTTACTACAAAACTGTTACCCCGAAGGGGACAAAGTACAAAGCATACCTTCGGCAGTCGAAATACTAAAACGCATCGACGGAATTAAAGCGGCAAGAGTTCACGGCGGCGGTTTTGCGGGAACTGCAATCGCTTTTGCCGATAAAAACAAGATAAACGACATAAGATATATTTTAGACGACGCCTTTGGACGGGAAAACTATTTTATAGTAAACGTAAGAAAATACGGCGCTTGTCAAATTCCGTTTGATTTTTAAGAGGTAATAATGAATAGTCTTATATCAAATCCGGTGGCGTTTACGCTATTTGGAAAATTTAACGTTTATTGGTACGGAATAATTATAACCGGCGCTATTTTAGCAGGTACGTTATTCGTAGTATTCGAGTGCAAACGCAGGAAGAAAAAAGTCGAAAGTTTGCTTACCATGTTTTTATGGATAGTACCTTTGGCAATAATATTTGCAAGACTTGCTTACGTGTTATTCCACGTTAGCGACTTCTTCCCTATCCAAAGTTGGTCGGATTTTGGCGAGATATTCAACGTTAGAGGGGGCGGTATAAGCATTTTAGGCGCTATCCCCGGGGGAATATTAGGCGCGTTTATAAACTGTAAAATACACAAAGATTTTACTTTTTCCGAAGCGTTGGATATGGTTGCGCCGGGTATGATTTTAGGACAAGCGTTAGGACGTTGGGGCAACTTTGTAAACCAAGAACTTTACGGTGAAGAGATCACAAATACCGCACTGCAACATTTTCCGATAGCAGTACAAATCGACACTCATTACGTTTACGACGAAAACGGCGCAGTTATAGAAGTATTAAAAAACCATTGGTTTCAAGCGACTTTCTTTTACGAAATGGTCTTAAACCTTATCGGTTTTGTTATCTTGGTGATAATTAGCAGAAAAACCAAAAAGAATTTAGTATGTACTTTTGCTTATATCGCTTGGTATTGCGTAGTTAGAGCGATAATGGAAAGCATACGTACCGACGCGGTCGTCGTCGGCGGTGTACATATCGGCGTAGTAGGATGCGCTATCGCGGCGGTATTGGCGGTAGTAGTTATAATTTTGATAGAGACCAAAGTTATAAAGACGAAAACGCCCGACTATTTAAAAGAAGAAGAGATACTAATCCCCGAAGACGAATAAGAGGTATTTATATGAGAAATTTGACATTGCTTACCGATCTATACGAATTGACGATGACCTACGGCTACGACAAGTTGGCGCACAAAGACAAAGAAGCCGTTTTCGACCTTTTTTTCCGTGGCAGTACCGAATTAAGTTACGCGGTAGTTGCGGGATTAGAACAAGCGGTCGATTATTTGCTAAATATCGAATTTAACCAAGACGACGTCGATTATTTGCGTTCGTTAAACTTGTTTGACGAAGACTTTTTGAATAATTTAAACGAAAACTTTAAGTTTTCGGGCGACGTTTACGCTATGCCCGAAGGTACTATCGTCTACCCTAACGAACCTATTTTGACCGTAAAAGCCCCGATAATACAAGCGCAATTTGTGGAAACCGCTTTGCTTTGCATTATAAATCACCAAACTCTTATCGCTACAAAAGCAAGTAAGATCGTACAAAATACGACGGCAAACGTTATGGAATTCGGACTACGTCGCGCACAAGGTCCGGACGCAGGCATTTACGGCGCGAGAGCGGCGATAATAAGCGGTTGCTCTTCAACGAGTAACGTATTAGCGGGAAAAATGTTCAACGTTCCCGTTTCGGGCACTCACGCTCACAGTTGGGTAATGAGTTTCCCCGACGAGATAACCGCTTTTAGGGCTTACGCTAAACTATTCCCCGACGCTTGCTTACTTTTAGTAGACACCTACGACACGTTAAATAGCGGTATTCCTAACGCTATAAAAGTATTTAAAGAATTACAAGCAGCCGGTCATAAACCTTTGGGAATAAGAATAGATAGCGGGGATCTTGCCTATTTATGCAATAAGGCGAGAGATATGCTCGACGAAGCGGGCTTTACCGACGCAAAAATATGCGCAAGCGGGGATATTGACGAAAACGTTTTGTTAGCGTTAAACGCACAAGGCGCTAAAATCGACAGTTACGGCATAGGCACGAAACTTATCACGAGTTATTCAAACCCGTCATTAGGCGGCGTTTACAAACTTGCGGCTATAACCGAAAACGGCAAGTTAGTACCCAAACTTAAAATAAGCGACACCACGGTAAAGGTTACGAACCCCGGACTTAAAAAGGTAGTTAGATTTTTTGATAACGTAACGGGCAAAGCGATCGCCGACCTTATTATGCTAAAAGACGAGCCTTTGCCGAACGGCGAACCTTATCGTATATTTGACCCCGAAAACGTTTGGAAGGAAAAAATCGTAGTTGATTATCACGTAAAAGAATTGGCTATCGACGTTATTAAAAACGGAAAATTGGTATACAAATTACCGACGCTTCAAGAGATTGCCGCATATCACAAAGTATGTATAGATCAAATGTGGGAGCAATACAAACGTATAACAAACCCGCATATATACAAAGTCGACCTATCTCAAAAGTTATATGATTTAAAATTGGAACTACTTAAAAAGAAAGGCAATTGATAATTTAAACCGAAAGTATTATCTAAAAAGCATATTTATAAGCCACAAAAATACGATAAAATTTTTTAGATAAAAAGTTGTATTTTTCGCCAAAAAGAATATAAAATTCGTTTGACAAAAATCAAGCGATATTATATAATGCTTATTGTGTTGCGGGAGTGGCTCAGTGGTAGAGCGCTGCCTTGCCAAGGCAGATATCGCGGGTCCGAATCCCGTCTCCCGCTCCAACGCACCTCTAGCTCAGTTGGTAGAGCAGCTGACTCTTAATCAGCGGGTCCAGGGTTCGAGTCCCTGGAGGTGCACCAAGAAAGAAACCTGATTTGTACAAATCAGGTTTCTTTCAGTTATATTCGCCTGCGGCGAGTTATATTGCGCTGCAGTTATATTCGCTTCGCGAGTGGTATTACGCTTCTCGTAGTTTGACAAGGCGAATATTATATAACAAGGATATTTTTTAATAATCTATATTGTTTTTATTCTTATAAACCTATTTAATTATCTAATAAAAAACTAAAAACCCTTACTTTTTTTTATAAAAAAGATACCGACTCTTCTCTATTTGCATCTTTAAGGCAAAGCCTTTTTGTTTAGTCGATATATCCAAACCGATTTATTTATCTTATAAAAAACTAACACCTGTACTTTTTGTTAAAAACGACTCTTCTCTATTTACATCTTTAACGCAAAGCCTTTTTTATTTAGTCGATATATCCAACTTGTCATAAGTAGTACGTAACATATCATACATACTACGCAAAGTAATGCGGATAATACTTGATTTAAACCTAAATAAGCGACTAATGCGTTTATGCAAATACCTATCGGGAAAGTTACGAACGAGTGCAAAAGATAAACGAGTAAGGAATTACGCCCAAGTACAGTTAAAATATCGCTTTTATTTACTTTTATTCCGTCAAATAATTGCACGACTATATAAATGGCGTACGAGAAGAAGAAAGAAGTTAGGACGTAACTAAAATTGACCGCCGATTTGCTTGGCGTTTGAGATCCTACGGCAACAAACGCAGTAAACGTCAAAATCAAAGCAAAATACCAACTTAAATACTTGTTTTTATCGGATAATTCTACCAATGTATGAGCGTAATAAAATAACAAAGCAAACCCGAAAGAGCCAAGAAGCCCACCGTGAGTCCAATGCGTAAAAAATCCCATCGGGATAAGTAAATTAAGACACAAATAAAATACGGTAAGTAAAAATGCGCCTATTAGTTTACGATTTAAACTCAACCTTACGAAAGGTATGCTTACTATCATACTAAACCCAATAGAACATAACGCCGACCAATGAGTTCCTAATACTTGGATACCGCTTGCAAATAATATATTATCCAAAACGCCGACGAACGTAATAGCAATACCGAACGCCGCTAAACTAACGTTAAGAACTACGAAAAAAGTTTTAGTTACGTTTTTACCCGTTGATTTTAAAATAAGACAAATAATAGCAAAAACTATTATTGCGCCAAGCATCGAGATAGAAATAATACCTACCGCGTCGTTTGGTGCGAAGAACAAAAGTCCCCCTATGCCGATAGTTTTAAAACCACGCATCAATAAAACGTATAAGGCTTTTGACTCGGGCATTTTCTTTAAAAGCGATCTAAAAGAATAACAAAAAGAAAGTCCGGACACAAAAACGAATATCGGCGCGCCGAGATCGTAAATTGCGTAACCTTTCAAAAGCAAAAACGCCTTTGACGGGTCGTGAGTTGAGATCAATTCAAAAAAAGGAACGTATTCAAACATTTTTGCAGCGCCGAACGCTATCATCAACGCCAAAAGTAAACCGCGATAGCGGTCTATTGACGGTATTCTAACGTTGTTTGAATAAAGTGATGGCAAGAAGTCCGAATTTATTTTTTGTTTAACGATCATATTGCTATTATACTTATTTCGATTAAAAATTGCAATTAAGTTAATAATTTTATCATCGAAACGGGATAAAAATTTGAAAGTTATTATAAATATATAAAAAAAATAGACGCTTGACGCGTCTATTTAATTTATTTAGCGAATTCTACGCTACGGATCTCTCTGATAACGCTAACTTTGATTTGCCCCGGATATTCAAGTTCGGATTCGAGTTTTTTAGCGATACTCTTGGCAATAAAGTAGGTTTTGTTATCATCGACTTCTTCGGGCTTGACCATAACGCGGATCTCTCTACCCGCTTGTATAGCAAAGCTCTGCTTGACACCTGCAAAGGAATTTGCGATATTCTCTATATTTTCGAGACGTTTAACGTAACTCTCTAAGGAATCTCTTCTTGCACCCGGACGAGCGCTCGATATAGCGTCCGCCGCTTGTACTATCATAGCGATGACCGTCTTTGCTTCTACGTCCCCGTGGTGCGCCTGTATCGCGTGTATAACTTGGGGATTTTCTTTAAATTTCTTGGCTAACTCTACGCCTATCGATACGTGAGTGCCTTCGACTTCGTGGTCGATCGCTTTACCTATATCGTGCAATAAGCCCGCTCTTTTTGCCAACTTAACGTCGACGCCTAACTCTGCCGCCATAACGCCCGATAAATAGGCAACTTCCAAAGAGTGTTGTAATACGTTTTGACCGTAACTTGTACGGAATTTTAATCTACCCAATATCTTTACCAATTCGGGATGTACGTTGTAAACACCCGCGTCAAAGACGGCGTTTTCGCCCGCTTCTTTAATTTGGTTATTGATGTCCGCTCTGACTTTGTCTACGACTTCTTCTATACGAGCGGGATGGATACGACCGTCTGCAATAAGTCTTTCCAAAGCGACTTTTGCAACTTCCCTTCTTATCGGTTCAAATGCCGAAAGGGTAACTACGTCCGGCGTGTCGTCTATAATGACGTCTACGCCCGTCGCATTTTCCAAAGCACGAATATTTCTACCTACTCTACCGATAATTCTACCCTTCATTTCTTCATTAGGGATCGCTACTACCGATACGGCAAGTCCCGAAGAGTGGTCTGCGGCGCATCTTTGTACGGCAAGCGCGATAAGTTCTTTCGCTTTCTTTTCCGCGTCTTCTTTGGCTGCCGCTTCGATCTCTCTCGCTTCTTGAGCGCTTTCTATTTTAACTTCGTTGATAAGTTGGTCGTGCAAGATGGCTTTTGCCTCTTCTCTTGTCAACCCCGCAACCTTTTCAAGTTCCTTATCAATATCCAAGGCTTTGATTTTTAAATCTTCTTCGTCCTTGGCGAGTTGCGCTTCTTTTTGAGAAAGTTTGAGTTTGTTCAATTCCAAATCTTGCGCTCTGGAATCGATGACCGCTTCTTTTTTGTTAAGTTGTTCGTCTCTGGATTGCAAACGAGATTCCATACGATTAAGTTCGGCTCTACGTTCTCTGGTTTCTTTGTCCAATTCCGCACGTAATTTGTGCTGTTCTTCCTTTGCTTCGATAAGAGCCTCTTTTCTCATCGTTTTTGCTTCGGCTCTTCCTTCGTCAACTATGCGTTTCGCTTCTTCTTTTGCGCCGTTGAACTTTCTCTTGATATAATCTTTGTAAACAAAGAAAGTTACGGCAACGCCAACGCCCGCGCATCCTATCGCTATGAGCGCAGTCGCGTATGCAGGTAAAGAAGAAAGCAATAACAACATAGCCGAAACCATACTGTTAATCATTTCCTAACCTCCTAATATTCGATTTTCAAGCAACAAAGCATTATATATAGCCCGAGTAAGGACAAAATCGAAAAGTCCCACTCAAAGGGAATAACGCCATAATACTTAAAAGTATTATACAACATACACTTATATATGTCAACAAGTGCATTGTCAATTTTTATTCTTAATCAATCGATTATTTTTCCGATTGACCTATTATTATTGTTTGCTAACTTAAAACAAATATAATAATTTATTTTTTTATAAAATAAAAAAGGCGTAAACGGTGTTTCTCTTAGGAATTTTTTTTGCATCGCAAAAACACGCGACTTTGCAAGGCGAAGTATAGTGTGCTACACTTTATTTTTTTTTCTTCTTTTCAACACAACTGTATTGCATAAATTAAGTTTTAAGTAAAGTGATATTGTTTGCATAGCAAACAGTTATATTTTTAGAGTAAATCTAAAAGTTATATTTTGACTTGCAGTCAAAGTTATATTATATTTGCCATAACTTACCCTGTGGGTAAATATAACTTTGCGTAGCAAAATATAAAACTTGCCTATAGGCAAATATAACTAGTGCGTCAGTAATAATCACTATTACTGACGCACTAAATCCGACACGCTATTACTATCTTAAAAGTTTAGTAAGTTTACGCCCTTATTATTACGATTATTCTTCGTCGTCCGACGCGGGAGCAACGCCTTTGTTTGCGATATTATCTCTTACGAGTTTTTCGATCTCGTCCCTTAACTCGACGTTTTCTCTTAAATAAGCGACGACTTTATCTCTACCTTGCCCTATCTTTTCGTCGTTGTAACTTATCCAACTACCGCTCTTTTTCATAATGCCTTGTTCTATTGCCAAGTCGACGATAGAGCCTTCTTTGGATATACCTTTACCGTAAATTATATCAAATTCGGCAGACCTAAAAGGCGGCGCCATTTTGTTTTTAACTATCTTAATATTCGTTCTATTACCAACTATGTCCGAACCGTCTTTTATAGCGTCTTTCTTTCTTACGTCCATACGGATACTGCTGTAAAACTTTAAGCCTTTACCGCCGGTGGTGGTTTCGGGATTACCGAACATAATACCGACCTTTTCTCTTAATTGGTTGATAAATATCAAACAAGTTTTGGTTTTGCTTATTATACCCGTAAGTTTTCTCAACGCTTTAGACATCAATCTTGCTTGTAGACCTACGTTATTGGATTCCATATCCCCTTCGATTTCCGCTTTAGGGGTAAGCGCGGCAACGGAGTCAACGACGATTATATCGATAGCGCCCGATCTTACCAACGCTTCTACTATATCCAACGCTTGCTCGCCGTTATCGGGTTGAGAAACGAATAACTGCTCGAGTTTTACGCCCAACGCTTTTGCATATCTCGGGTCGATAGCGTGTTCAGCGTCTATAAAAGCGGCTGTTCCGCCGAGTTTTTGGGCTTCGGCTATAATATGTAAACAAACGGTTGTTTTACCCGAACTTTCGGGTCCGTAAACTTCGATTATTCTGCCACGGGGCACACCGCCTATTCCCAAAGCGATGTCCAAACTCAAACATCCCGTAGGTATTACGTCGACGTCGGTTATAAAACTGTCGTCCAACTTCATTATTGCGCCCTTACCATAGGTTTTTTCTATTTGGGCAACGGTATTTTCTAACGATTTTTCTTTATCGACGGATGCGTCTTCTACCGCCGCTTTGCTCTTCTTTTCTGCCATTTTTTTATTCTCCTTAATTATTTTAACGATCGTTTATTTTTTCGTAAAGAGTTATCAACGCTCTATAAACCGCTCTTTTTCTTATCTCTTGTCTATCTCCCGTAAAAACGTATTCGGCGGTAGTTACACCGTTTTTGTCGCCAATTCCGATATACGTTTTACCGATGACGTTACATATACCGTCTCCGTTCGGACCCGCTATCCCTGTGGTGGATAACGAATAGTCAACGCTTTTCAAAACGCCCTTTGCCATTTGATAGGCGACTTCCGCAGATACTGCGCCGACTATTGACAAAACGCCCGATTCAACGCCCAAACGAGCCGTTTTTGATGAATTTGCGTAACTTACTATACCTTCTTTAAACACTGCCGAACTACCGCTTACGCCGACAATTTCGGCGGATAGTAGACCGCCCGTCAAACTTTCGGACACAGCCAAGGTTTGACCCTTTTTCTTTAAAAGTCCGACGACGACTTCAGCCAAACTTTCCCCTTTTAAGGAAAAGACGACGGCTCTTTCTTTTATAGCGTTTAAAACGTTTAGAGTATCCGAATATACGGTTACTTCGTTTGCGTCTCTACACGCTTGAAAACCCATTGATTTCATTTCGGCGACCAATGCCGCACTTTCTTCGGTAATACATTTGATTATCATAATTACACCTATTTATCCTTTGTTTCGTCGGTTTTACGTTCCTGAGGTTCGTCTTTAAAGAAACTCTTTATTATCTCTTTGTTTTTAACGAAATAATTTATACCCGACCAAATCGTCAACACGAAAGCGATCAAGAATATTGACGAGCCTATCCACTTCCACACCGAATTAAATACTTGATACTGCTCGAATTGTTTATTGATAACGACGGTAGGCACCGCTATATTGATAAATATAGTTTTAATTTTGCCCAATGCGTCCGCCGCTAACGTTTTGCCGTGATATAGAGCCATCAACCGCATAATGCTGACCGCTATTTCTCTAACGATCATCAAACTGACCATTACTATAAACGCCACGTTAAAATGGAACAACTCGAACGCAACGCATATTATCATTGCGGGTATCGATAACGCTTTGTCGGCAATAGGGTCGAGTATTTTACCCAATTTGCTTACCGTCCCCGTTTTTCTCGCTATCGCTCCGTCGACGGAATCGGTTGCCGCCGAAAGTATATATACTAAACCTGCGACAAGGTAGTGATAGGGAAAGTCTACGAGAAACAATACGATAAATACGGGTATCAACGCTATACGCGCTATCGTTACCTTTGTAGCCGTCGTCATACGTTCTCTCCTTTAAGATCCAACCCCGTTACTCCTTTTATCAAAACGTCGTATTCTCTACCCGTTTCAAGCGGTGTTTTGGACTTGATAAAGACTTTGGGATCGGTTTCGGGATGAGTTCTATCCGTATGACCGACAAAGCGATTTTTATCAAAGTCGACGTAATCGAAGGTTACTTTTAGAGTTTTACCAACGGTTTGATTTGCTCTATTAAGTACGATTTCGGTCTCCGCCGCTCTTAACTCGGATACGCGTCTTTTTTTGACGCTTTGCTTTATTTGATCGGGCATCGAATACGCTTTGGTTCCTTCTTCTCTAAAATAAGGGAAGAAACCCGCATAATCGATATAACCTTGTTTGATAAAGTTTAAGAGTTTTTGATGTTGCTCTTCACTTTCCCCGGGGAACCCGCTTATAAACGTTGATCTTACCGTAATATCGTTTGATTTAAGGTCTTCGAGTAAGGATATGATTTCGGCATAAGTGCTTTTTCTGTTCATTGCCTTTAATACAACGTCGTCCACGTGTTGCAAAGGTAAGTCTATATAAGGCAATATTTTGTCGTCAAACGACAAACGCTTTATCAAATCCTTACTTACCGCCTCGGGATAACAATACATCAATCGCAATTTTTTAGCGCCCGCACTTTCTATTTTATCCAAAAGGTTCAAAAGATCTACGTCTTGATAACGGTATCTCGAAACGTCTTGCGCAACCAAGATAAACTCGGAAGTGCCGTAGTTGTCTATCAAATACCTTACTTCTTTTACCAAACTTTCGGGCGGGACCGCTTTGTAACCACCGCGAATACGGGGTATTGCACAATAAGTACAATGATTGTCGCAACCGTCCGCAATACGTAAGTTTGCGTAGTGCATGGGAGTTGTAAGTATGCGTTCTCCGCTTATAGGCTCTTTTAAACCTTTGTTTTTTAGGTTCTCTTGTTCTCCTTCCAGCACATTATACACTATTTGACAAATGTTTGGATAGTGTTGATTGTCCACAAAAGCGGACACCTCGGGCAAAAGTTGATCGTCGCCTAAATTTTTATAACGCATATTCAGACAACCGGTAACTATTATTTTAACGCCGTAAGAAGACGCGTCCATTATCGTGTCTATGGACTCTTTGACCGCGCTTTCTATAAAACCGCAAGTATTGATTATTACGACGTCCGCTTGATCGAGTTGGTTGACTATATCAAATTCTTTGGCAAGTAACGCAAGCATATACTCGCTTTCCACCCTATTTTTATCACAACCTAAACTTATCAAACCGACTTTTGCTTTATTAGTCATATTATTCTTCCTCGTCGTCCGCATTTTTTAGATAGTCTAAATCTTCGGGCGAAATCATTACTCTTCTCGGTCTTGAAGACCCCGGGATAGCCGCCTCGATAAAACCGCGTCTTTCCATTTCGTCAACGATACTGCCGGCCCTTTGGAAGCCCAAATGGTATCGTCTTTGCAATTTGCTTATACTCAAAACGCCTTCGTTTGCCGCAAATTCGGCACATTCCCAAAACATAACGTCTAAACCGTTCTCGTCGACGTTGCCGTCCGCGGGCGCTTGTTGTCCGCCGTCCGCCTTGGTTACTACGGTATTAAATTCGGGAGTTTTGACGTCGAACAAGTACTTATAGAATTGTTCGTCAATATCCATATCGTTGTTGCGTTTGATATTGTCGGTTATCTCTACTACTTCGTCGTCGTCAAGGAAAGGCGCTTGAAGTCTAACGGGGGTTTGGTTGTTTCTATCCAAGAACAACAAGTCGCCTTTTCCGTATAATTTTTCCGCACCGCCTCTATCTATTACGACCTTACTGCCGATAGCGTCGCCCATCGTAAAGCAAATACGAGTTGATATGTTATTTTTGATAACGCCGGTTATAACGTCGATAGACGGTCTTTGAGTAGCCAATATCAAGTGAATACCCGCGGCACGAGATTTTGCGGTCAATACTTTGATACGCTTATCAAGTTCGGGCGCGGTCTTTTTGCTATGCATCATAAGGTCTGCAAACTCGTCTATCATTACCACGATATACGGCAAAGGTTTGCTACCTATCGAGATCAAATAATCGTTATAATTCTTTAATTGCTTATATTGCGCCTCGTTCATTATCGAATAACGTCTTTCCATTTCTTCGATAATATAGTCAAGAGCGCGAATACAAGTAGGACAGTCAACTATGGATCTTCCTAACATATTGTGGGGTATCTCGTTAAAATTGGATAACTCGACCGATTTGGGGTCGACTAACAACAATTTAACGTAGTCGGGCGAGTAATTGTAGATGATAGAAGTCAATATCGTATTGATACAAATACTCTTACCGCTACCCGTAGTACCCGCTATCAACATGTGAGGCGCGTCCAAAATATCTACGAAATACGGCTCGCCGTATATGTTGACGCCAAGTATAAAATAGAGTTTTTTCTCTTTACGGAAACAACTGTTATTTATAAATTGTTTCAATTCGACTTTTGCTCTCGTTTCGTTGGCGATCTCCAATCCTATTGCGTCCATACCTTTGACGGATTCCACGAAGTTTACGGGGGATTCGAGTTGTAATTTACGCTTCATATCCTTATCCAAAGTTAAAACCTTTGAGAAATGAACGCCGTCTTCCAAATTGACCGCGTATTGCGTAAAGGTGGGGCCTTTTGTGTGTCCTAAAACGGTACAACCGATATTATACGAACGGAAAGCGTCTTCTATACGTCTATACATACCTTCGTAATCGAAATATGCGTTAGGCGGGGGATAATCTCTCAACAAGCTTATAGGCGGAGCGGTGTAAGGGCGTTTTTCGGGTTTAGGCTTTGCAACGGGTTGCGCCTTTACAACGGGTTGTTGAGTAGAAACGGCGGGTTGTTGAGTTGGTACGGCGGGTTGAGGTTTTGTCTCTATCTCGCGTCTTACGAATCCCGTAAACTTGGGGGTGTCAGAAGGTGCGGAGCCTTCGTCGTTGCGGACGGGGAAAGGTTGATATTTAAACTCTTCCGCTTCTTCCCACTCTTCTTGCTCTTCTTTATCGTCTTCTACGGATAGATCGTAAGACGGCTTATCTTCACGCTCGACGGTTTGTGTTTTTACGTCGCCGAATAAAGTTTCACGAGCCAACCGTTTAAGTTCTTCTTGATCTCTAACGTCATTTTCTCGCTGTCCGAAAGTCGTCCCGAACAACTGCTCTTCGGGTGTGGTTTGAGTAGAAAAATCGGGTTTGTTTTGGTAATTAGGCGTATATCCGTTACCGTCGTACTGCTCGGATTTTTCATCGTTTTGCACTTTATTCTCTTCCTTTACCGCATAATAAGGTTTAACTTCGGGCAAAGGATCAAAATCGGCTTTTTCGTAATAAGGCTTAACTTCGCTTTGTTTTGCGTCTTCCCCTTGATAATCTTCCATAACGGGATTTTCAAAAGGTTTTATCATCGACGCTTGTTCTTGAGTTATCACGTGATCGTAAGAAGAATTGATATTCTCTTCAATTCCGTTTTGACGGTCGTAACCGTTATTTATCGGGCTTTGACGATAAGTCTCGTTCTCTTTTTCGTCGAATAACGTAGACTCGTTATTATCGTCTTTATCTGTCGTTATTACAAACGCAGACTCGCTATTATCCTTTTGATAAGCGTTATATGCGTTTTGTTGTCCGTAAGCAAACGAGTTATTATCTTGGACGTTAGGCTCTTCGTAATACAAATCGTCTTTGTTATCCATATCCAACAAACCGTTTTTATCTTTTTGAGTTATTGCGGACGAATAATCTATAACGTCGCTTTCGTTTTGATTAGTTACGGGGCGTTGAACGAAATTGGAAGACGGTTGAGCGGATCTTTGAACGAAGGAAGAAGGCGCGTTAGATAGCGGATCCAAGGGTTTTACGTCTTTTGGAGTCGTATAATTGAAATCATATTCGGAAGGTATCTCGTCGCCGAACAAGATCGCTTCGATCTCGGCTTTTCCCGTCGGTTTCTTGCGTTCGGGTTGAGCATTATCGGGTCGATCGTTAAATAAAATATCTTCCGCTTTTGTCCTTTCGTCCCCTTTTAAGAATTTTTCAAAGCGATTAGCGTCGTAAAGTTCCTTATTGGTGATACCGTCCCCGAAATTATATTTTTCCGAAGTTCTCTTGCCCGTTTTTAAAGGTGTGTCGTTAGTTTGATTTTCCTTTTTATTTGGAACGAAATCGTCGTCGAATAGTGTTTTTTGAGCAAAACGTCTCAACTCTTCTTCGTCCCTATTCTCGTCGAGCAATCTCGAATACTGTACGTCGCCCGCATACTTGGCTTCAGGTTCGTCATACTCTTCTTCTTGCGGTTCGTCGTTAGGGAAAGATAGATCTATCTTATCGGGCGACTTGCCTTTCTTACGGTCGACCAACTCTTCTACGTACATATCCGAAGATTCGGGTTCTTCGGGCAAGATCTTGTTTTCTTGCACTTCGAAGAAAAATGACCTGAAGTACAAGAAAAGAATACCGAAAAAGGCTACAGCAATTATAGTTAGGCTTGTAACCGATCCGAGCCAACGCAAGAAAGGATAGGCTAAAATGCCGAACAAAGCCCCGCCCGCATTGGAACGACCAAAGGTAAAGCAAGCGGAAAGATAAGCGGAATAACCGTTGTCATCGCCCAATTTTTTAAATATATTGACGGACGTGATTATTTGTAAAAACAAAACGACCAATAAACAAAGGACTATCAAATAAACGGTATTGCGTTTAGACATACGTTTGGGTTTTAAGCCTATCATAAGCAAAACGCTAACCAAAGCGATAATTATCGCGTAACCAATCGCGGCGACTCCGAAAACGCCGTATAAAGCGTTAGCCGCACTTTTACCGAAGACGTCAAAGAGAATAAGCAACAATGCAAGGCTAATGACCAAAAATACCGAACAAACTATCAATTTGACTTTTTTAGAAGTCTTTTTGGGAACTTTTTGAACGGTTTGTTTTTCCGCGTTGTCAAGCGGGGTATTTGGTTCCTTCCTGTGCATTTTATCGTAGTTATTCATAAAACTTACTCTCCGTACACAAGTTTTTCTAAATCGAAATCGGGTTTTTTGCCGACGTATCCGACGGCGGGTTTATCTTGGGTATAGTATTTAAATAATCTATTTATATCGTCTAAAGTAACGGTATTAAGGCGAGAAATTATAGCGTCAATATCAAAAGTTTCGCCGGCTAATGCGTATTTAGCGTAAACTCTCATCAACGTAAGCGGGGACTCGAATCCCATTATATAAGAGCCTTTAAGTTGATTATAGCCCCTTTTGAACTCTTCGGCGGAAAAGCCCTTTTCTCTATATTCCGCTATCAACTCTTTTATTTTTAATAAAGATGTTTTGACTTTGTCGTTTGAAGTACCGATATATACGTTAAATACGCCCGTATTTTCCCCTAAATAAGCGCTATCGTAGGAAGATACCGAATAAGCCAAACCCATTTGCTCTCTTAAAACTTGGAAAAGCACGCTACTCATACTACCGCCGAATACCGCGCAAAGTATTATCGAAGCGAGATCGTCTTTTGAAGAAAACCCAACGCCTTTAAACGCCAAATTGATATTTGCTTGTTCGTTATCCTTATACGAAGTCAAAACCTTTGGACGTGGGGAAGGCGTCTCTTCTTTGTAAGGCTCGACGACCCCTTCTTTAACTTGAAAATATTTTTCGACTAATGAAAGAGCGTCTTCTTTTTCTATATTGCCGGTTATAGATATAACGCAGTTTGAAGATACGTAAAAACGGCGTTCGTAATCAAAGATGTCGTCCCGAGTAAAACGACGTACGTTTTCTTCGGTGCCGAGTATCGGACGAGATAAAGAAGACTCTCCCCAATACGCTCCGGCGACCAAATCGGACGAAAGATCGTCAGGCATATCTTCGCACATATTTATTTCTTCGATAACTACTTCTTTTTCCCTTTCCAATTCGTCTTCGGGTATGGTGTGATGAAGTACTACGTCGGATAATATCTCGGCGCAGTCTTCGGCGTATTCTCTTATGGTTTGGATATAATAAGCGGTAAGTTCTTTTGTAGTGTAAGCGTTGATATTTGCACCCAAAGCGTCCGCGTCGCAAACTATGTCGAAAGCCGATCTTTTGGCGGTACCCTTAAAGCAAATATGCTCTAAAAGGTGAGAGATACCGTTCAACTCGGGCGTTTCCCGTCTTGAACCCGCGCCAAAGAAAATACCTATACAAACCGAGTGGGAATAAGGCATTTTTTCAAAAGAAAATTTAAGTCCGTTTTTAAAAGTAATTATCTCGTTCATATATCCTTCTCAACGTATAATGACACTTATAATAATATATTATAGTATATTTTTATTTTAAAGTAAAGGCTTAAAAAGATTTATCCGTAATAGAATTATTTGTCCAAACATAGAATAAAATATGCAAAAAAAGAAAATTATCACGGATATTATCACAACTATTATAATCGTTTCGTTAGTTACCGCCCTTTTCGTCGTAGTTTATCTATCGCCTAAAGATCAAAGTATAAAAGCGTCCGCACCTATTTATCAAGGCAATAACGGGATAACGCTTACCTTTAACGTATACCAACAAACCGAAATCGCCTTAAAAATAAGCGAAATTCTTACGTCATACGGAGTTTCCGCCACCTTCTTTTTGGGCGGTTGTTGGGTAAATAAAAACGTGGACGCAACTAAAACTATAAGCCAAAACCACGAAATAGGCTCGCACGGTTATTATCATTACGATCATGCAAAAATGAGTGAAGAAGAAAACGAAAAAGAAATTTTAAAAAGTATCGAATTGATAGAAGGTGTTACCGATAAAAAAATCAAACTTTTTGCGCCCCCGTCGGGAAGTTACGGCGAAGAGTGTTTAAACGCTTGTAAAAAATTGGGATTATTGGTTACGACTTGGTCAAAAGATACGATCGACTGGCGAGATCAAGACGTAGAACTTATCAAAACGAGAGCGTTGAGCAATTTAAAACAAGGGGATATAATCTTAATGCACCCGACCCCTGCGACGCTTATTGCACTGCCCGAAATAATAGAAGGTATACTTGCAAAAGGTTTTAAAATAACCACTCTTAGCGAAAATTACGGACTTTAAAATCAACAAAAAAAAGACCGTGTAGGTAAACAAACCGACACAGTCTTTGTTTTTAAAAATTATTACGCTTTGGTTATAACTTCAACAAGACGAAGGTCTACGCCTTTAGGTCCGATCTTTATAACTTTTACTCTTACAAAGTCGCCGATATTTACGACGTCTTCGATATTTTCAACTCTCTTTTCGCTGAGTTTGGAAATATGGATCATACCGTCTTTGCCGGGAAGGATCTCTACGAAAGCGCCGACTTTGGGAAGGATACGAGCAACGGGTCCTTCGTAAACGTCGCCGACTTCGGGATCTTTTGCGTAACCCATAACGAGTTTTTTAGCAAGTTCGATATTTTCGGGTTCAACGCCTGCGATATAAACTTCACCGTCGTCCGAAATGTCGATCTTAACGCCTGTTTTTTCGATAATACCATTGATATTCTTACCGCCGCTACCGATAACGTCGCGAATCTTGTCGGGATTGATAGTGAAACTGATGATCTTGGGTGCGTATTTACTAAGTTCCTTTCTAGGCTCTTTGATAACTTCCGCCATCTTGCCCAAAATGAAGAGTCTGCCTTGTCTTGCTTGCTCTAACGCTCTTCTTAAAATGAACTCGTCAATGCCCTTGATCTTGATATCCATTTGGATAGCGGTGATGCCTTCTGCGGTACCCGCTACCTTGAAGTCCATATCGCCCAAGAAGTCTTCCAAACCTTGAATATCCGTCAAAACGACCAAATTATCCGACCTGTCGTCTTTCATCAAACCCATAGCGATACCTGCAACGGGTGCTTTGATGGGTACGCCTGCGTCCATTAACGCCAAGGTAGAACCGCAAACGCTCGCTTGAGAAGTGCTACCGTTGGAAGAAAGGATCTCGGAAACCGTACGGATACAGTAGGGGAAATCTTTTTCCGAAGGAAGAACGGGTTCCAACGCTCTTTCCGCCAATGCGCCGTGTCCTATCTCACGTCTGCCGGGGCTCTTTAAAGCCTTTGCTTCGCCCGTGGAATAAGGGGGCATATTGTAGTGATGCATATATCTCTTGAATTGATCTTCGTCTAATCCTTCGAGTTTTTGAACTTCGCTTATAGAACCCAAAGTACAAGTAGTCAGCGCTTGAGTTTGACCACGGGTGAATACGCCCGTACCGTGAACTCTGGGAAGTACGCCTACTTCACACCAAATGGGACGGATCTCGGTAAGAGTACGACCGTCGGGACGGATACCTTTATCCAAAATCTTACGACGAACTTTTTCCTTCTTCATCGCATAAACGGCGTCGGCGATCTCTCTTTCTCTACCTTCGAACTTTTCGCCCAACGCTTCGGCGATCTCTTTATCAAGAACTTTTTCTCTCGCTTGTCTTTCGTATCTATCGAACGCTTCCAAGCAATAATCCATCTTTTCGGAAGCAAACTCTCTTACCGCTTCGGTAACGTCGTCGCCTACGTGATAGTATTCGATCTCGGTGTTCTTGGGTTTACCGCAGTCGGCAACGATAGTCTCGATCCAAGCGACGATCTTTTTGATCTCTTCATGTCCGAAAAGGATAGCGCCGAGCATTTCTTCTTCGGTGATCTCGCTTGCACCCGCTTCTACCATCATGATGGCGTCTTTGGTACCCGAAAGATAAAGGTGTAATCTGCTTTGTTCTCTTTGTTTAGAGTCGGGGTTGATGACGTATTTGCCGTCGATCATACCGACTACAACGCTTCCGGTAGGACCCGCAAAGGGGATATCGGATATAGATAACGCTATCGAACTACCTATCATACCCCAAACTTCGGGGGGTATCTCGGTATCAACGGATAATGCGGTCGCTACTACCGCGACGTCGTTAAAGAATCCCTTGGGGAAAAGGGGTCTTATGGGTCTGTCGATCAAACGGCTGACCAATATAGCCTTGTCCGAAGGTCTGCCTTCTCTTTTCTTAAAACCGCCGGGAATCTTACCTACGCTGTACATTTTCTCTTCGAAGTCAACTCCGAGAGGGAAAAAGTCGATACCCGCTCTTGGCGCTTCCGCCATGGTTGCGTTAGTTTGCACCACGGTGTCTCCGCAACGAACCAAACAAGATCCGTTGGCTTGTCCGCAGTAAGCGCCTATTTCAACGGTAACTTCTCTTCCGCCGATAGTCGTCTTGTAAATTTTTCTGTCCATTGTAACCTCCTGTCCGCCACTCACTAAAGGCGGAAACTAAATATTATGACGTCAAAAAAGCGGAAAATATCCGCCTTTTGATAATTACTTACGTAAGCCGAGTTGAGAAATGATCGCTCTGTATCTTTCGATGTCGATTTTTTGCAAGTAAGCAAGTAAGTTTTTACGTTTACCGATCATTTGCAAAAGACCGCGACGGCTGTGGTTATCTTTGTGATGAGATTCCAAGTGCTTGCTTAAGTTTTCGATACGAGCGGTGAGAAGTGCGATTTGAACTTCGGGAGAACCCGTGTCGTTTTCAGAACGTGCATACTTTTTAATAATTTCGCTTTTTTCCATTATAATTACCTCCAAAAAATTCGCCTTAAGCTTTGAAGGGCATTAGCGACTTGCCTATCTAAGCAAAAGGTATCTTTTATATATTAAAGTATAAACAACTTTTTGTCAATTAAAAATTTTTGCAAAATATTTAAAAATGCTCTTATTTTTTTAACTTTTTTACCTTTTTGCAAAGAAATCGAACTTCTTTTGTATCAACTCGTCTATTCTTTCGTTATAACCCTTGACTTCTTTTATCTCGGACAAACGCTCTATTCGGATATTACTTGCGCCGTCTTTTACTTCTTGACATACGGTCTTTGAGATAGCGCCCGCCCCCGAAGCGTGTACGGTGTGGGTCTCTTCCATTATATCCACGTTATAAACGCAAGCCTTTTTAGGCTTTGCGTATCCGACGTTTTCGAGCCTACCGAAAGTATTTTTTTGACGGTACGTGTAATAAGGGGAATAACCGTTTTGAGTGAGTGCGGAATAAGCGTAATCGACCATTTTAAAAGCGTCGTTTACTGCGTCGCTACGCATACCGTAATAATTGAACGTCGACCCCCTTTTGACCGATAAGGTATGTACGGTAATATTTGCGGGTTCAAGTGAGATCGCCGTATCTACCGAGTTTATAAAATCTTGGACGCTCTCTTCGGGCAACATTGCGATAAGGTCCATATTGACGTCAAAATCGTAATTTTTGGCTCTCTCGTACGCTTGATATATATCCGCTACGGTATGGCTTCTACCTATCAAAGACAAGGTGCTTTCCTTGAACGTTTGCGGATTTATAGAAATGCGAGTTACCCCGTTATCCTTTAAAATACGCGCTTTTTCCTTGGTAAAAGTTTCGGGTCTTCCGGCTTCGACGGTAAACTCTTCCCCGTTAGATCTAAACGCCGAAAGTATAGTTTGCAAGTCCTTATCGTCGATAGCCGTCGGAGTACCGCCCCCAACGTATATGGCGCGGCGGTTACCCAGATCCATCGAAAATTGAGTAGATATATCCCTATTTACGTTTTCCGCATATTTTTCGAGATGTTTTTTTGCGTGAGAATAAGTTTCGGCAATAAACGAACAATAAGCGCAACGGGTGGGACAAACGGGAATATTTGCAAAAGCGTCGTAGCCGTCGCCAAACGAATAGATACCTTTTTGAGTTTCTATTATTCGGCTTAAAAGTTCGATCTTTTTATCCGACACGAGATAATACTCGCTAAGTTCGCGTTTAGGGTCTTTGTTTTCGCTTAACAGATCGTAATAAATTTTCGTGGGGCGTATGCCGGTCAAACTGCCGTACGGAAGTTCGACGCCCGCCAAATCTTTTAACACGATATACAACGACCGTTTTGCAAATCTCTTAAACGCTCTTACGTCTAAAAGTTCGTTTAAACCGTCTTCTCTTTCTTTAGAGTCTTGATATACAAGCGAGTTACGATAACTTATCTTTACTTGATAATAGCCGTTATTTATACACTCTACGAACAAAAGTTCCCCGTCTTGCTTGTCGAAAACGAGCAAAGGGTCAAAGGCGCAAACGAGATCGTAAAAATCGTTTTCAAATTTTTCTACGTTGGTAACTACTTTTAATTTTATCATTTTTTCATTTGTTCCTTAAAAAAGTCAAAGGAATATCTCTCTTTATCTTGCGCAAGAGTGTACTTTGGGGAATACTCGAAAATACCTTTACCGTTTACAGTCTCATGACCGTGCAATACTTTAATGGTCGGATCGAGAGAAAATATCTTATCTAAACTTAAGATCAACTGTTTAAGATCGCCCGTCGGGAAATCGAACCGTCCGAAACTTTCCCCGCAAAAGGTATCACCTCCGAAAAGAAGATCGTCAACTAAAAAACAAGCGCCGTCGACGGTATGTCCGGGGGTATAATAACACGTGATCTTAAAGGGGTCAAGATCTACTGTTTGTCCGTCTTTTAAGGACACGTCTTGAACGTATCTAACGAAATCTACGCCCATAAACCGTCCGAGATCTTTATTGGTATTGCTAACCAAATGACCGTATTCGGAAGAATATATCTTACAACCGCTCGCTTGCGCGGCGGCTGCGCCTAACGCGTGATCGAAATGAGCGTGAGTTATAAAAACGCCCAAAAGAGTAAGTCCGTTATCATCGATAAATCTTTTTACGACGTCGTAACTTACCCCTATATCGAAAGCGACGGCAAAAGAGTCTTTGACGAGTATATAAGAAGTTTGGTCGAGATAATCGCCTTTGACTAAATAAAGCTTCATATTTTACCTTTCGATAATTACGTTTAAAGGACCGTCGGCGGTGGACGTTATCTTCATATCCGCTCCGAAAACTCCCCTTTCGGGTTTAAAGAATTTTTGCTCGAAAACACTCAACGAATAGTCGAATAATTCTCTTGCTTTGTCGGGGACGAGCGCGTTTGAAAAGGAAGGGCGTCTACTTTGCAAAGCGTCTGCATATAAAGAAAAATTGGGAACTAAAAGCACGTTTCCGCCTACCGTTTTAGTATCTAAATTTATCTTGCCGTTTTCGTCCTCGAAAATGCGGATATTGCCCACCCTATTTATTACAAAATCGACGGTTTGTTTATCGTCTCCGTCGGTAAAGCCTAAAAATACGAGAAGTCCTTTGCCTATTTTAGCGACGGACTCTCCGTCTATTTTTAATTCGGCGTCCAATACTCTTTGAATCAACGCTTTCATATATCACCTTTCAATCAATTTTTTAACAACTTTTAGAATACGAGATCTTTCAAGTTCGGGCTTATTGCCGTAACAAGCCAAGGAAAAGCCTTGTCCTACCCTTAACCAACCGACTTCGTAGAGTACGTAAAAATGCAAGGTAAATTCTTGGTTAGACAAAGTATATCCAAAACTAAAAAGATCGTAAAATAACTCGTTAATACCGTCCGATCGCCTACCCGATCTTAAATGGTCGGAAATCTTTTTTGCGGTATATTCGATACTCTCCGTCGTTATATCCAACGACTTAAATTCTTTTATAAAAGGATAATTTTTAACGCAATAAATATTGCTTAAAGGCGCTTTTGTCTTTAACATCCTTATATAACCCGAAGATAGCGGGGTATCCAATAAAACTATATTTTTATAGTATTTGATATTATCCAAGTTTTCGGGATATAACAAAACGCAAGATATCGGGTCGACTTCGGTCAAAACCGCACGGGTCAAGATATTTTTGCCTTCGCGTTTACGCTTTTCAACAAATCCTTTGAAAGTTTCTTGAGAAAACGCCAAGAATATGGTCCCGTAAAAGTCTTCGTTAAAATCGTCGATAAAATCTATATTTCCGTCGTCGGTTTGTTGATAAACGGCGGTCTTTGAATACAACGCAAACGCGTTATAATTGTCCTTTAATGCGTCGTAATCTTTGACTATCGTCTTGTCTACCAATAATTGAACGTACTGCCTATTTTTAAACTCTTTAATGGACGCGTCTACTGTCATTTGAAAATCTAAACCGTATTTTTTTAGATCCAAAATATACTCTTTGGAAAAAGCGATCACGTCGGTTTCCGAATTTAAACGCCCTTTGATGTGCGCCGAATTACCTAACCTATCTATGCGACAATCCGAGCCGTTCAATCCGAAAACTGGTGCGGGATTGCCTTCGCCGAAAGGTTCGAGCATAGCCAACTGCCTGCAAAAATTTAAGTCGACGTTGCCTTTAGATAAAAGTATATCAAACGAATCGTCGGGGATAAAATCTTGAGGTTTAGAGTGATTTTCGACCGCTTTATTTATAGCGACGGAAAACTCTTCGACTTTTTCGGGATCGAGCGTCATACCCGCCGCCCCCGCGTGTCCGCCAAATCCCAAAGTTAGGTCGGCAACTTCTTCTATACATTTAAAGATATTGACTCCCGCGATACTTCTTGCCGAACCTTTAAGGTGATCGCCCCCGTTTCCGAGTAGAATACACGGACGATAAAAGTTAGCGGTAAGTCTTGCCGCGACAAGTCCTAAAACGCCCGTTTCCCAGTCCTTATCCCACAATACCAAAATTTTATTATTTTGAAGCATTTGCGGGGTGATTTTGGTAAAACATTGATCGAGCATATTTTTGGTAACGTTTTGCCTTTCTTTGTTAGCCTTATCTATTTTTTCGACTAAAGTTTTTATAAAGAAAACGTCGGTCTCGGTAAACAAATTTACTACGTCGGTCTCGTCGTTTAATCGCCCTAACGCGTTTATTCTTGGCGCTAACCTAAAACCTATATCCGACGAAGTAACATATTTTAAATCGGACGCTTGGCACAAAAAACGCACGCCCGCACGGGAAAAAGTATTGAGTTTTTGAAGTCCGTAATAGACCAACTTGCGGTTTTCCCCGACAAGCGGAACGACGTCGGCAACGGTTGCTAAAGCGACTATATCCAAATATTTATCCGACTCTTCTCTACCCGCCAAACCTTCCACAAGTTTATAAGCGACCGCACAACCGCAAATATCCCGAAGTGGGGATAAGGCGGTAAGTTTTGGGTTAAGTATCAAACAGTCGGGCAAAACGGCTTGCGGCTCGTGGTGATCGGTTATTATTATATCCACACCGTTTTGCTTGCAAAAAGCGACTTCTTCAACCGCGGATATACCGCAGTCGACGGTTATCACCAAATCGGGTTTATCATCGTCAAAAATGCGTTGCAAAGTCGATACGGATAACCCGTAACCGTCTTGCCGTCTCGGGATAAAATGCCTTACTTTAAAACCCACGGAATCAAAATATATTTGTAAAACGGACGTCGCACAAATACCGTCGCAGTCGTAATCGCCGAAAATAAGTACGTTTTCCTTGTTTTGTACCGCTAAATTTACTCTATCGACGATAATTTGAGCGTCTTTTAGAGTAAAAACGGATACGAAATTATTGTCGGGCATCAAAAAAGAACGCATGGACTCCAAATCACGGTATCCGCGTTTGTAAAGATATTCTACGATAACTTCCGCAAGTCCCAACTGCTCGACGGCTTGCCTTATTACGTCCTTTTCTAAATTCATATTTTTATTATAACATAATTTTTTAGTAAAGGAAAGGCGGATAAATAATTTATATTAAATAAATACCTTTGGCAAAGTAAAAATTTACAATTCTTTGATCGTAAATTGCAACGATAAATATTCCGTACTCTTTTAATACTTTAAAACTTAATATTATCCTTTATGCAAAAGCATAAAAAAACTGCTTGCCGTAAGCAAGCAGTTTAACGTTAAAATTAATTATTTACTTTCCAAATAAACGTTTACAGTTTTAACGTCGTTTCTAGTCTCAAAACGAACTACACCGTCTTTAACGGCAAACAAACTGTCGTCTTTAGCGCGCATAACGTTGACGCCGGGATGGAATTTGGTACCTCTTTGTCTAACGAGAATATTACCTGCCAACACGTGTTGACCGTCGGCTCTTTTAACGCCTAATCTTTGAGCGTTACTGTCTCTGCCGTTTCTCGAAGATCCAACACCCTTTTTATGAGCGAATAATTGAATCTTAATAAAGTTCATTTCATTTTACCTCCAATTCTACAAAATCCGAAAAACTCTCATGAAGGTCGGTCACACCTAACAACAAAGTGTTTAGTATTACTTCGGAATCGTGGGCTTGCGTTTGAGTCATATTATCGGGCAAGGTCAATTTTAACCAACCGCGATCTTCGTTTATGCGATAATCCGCATTGACTCCCGCAACGCTTAATATACCTAACGCCGCAGTTTGAACTATAGAACTTAAAGCAGCGCAAACGATATCTTCGCCTTCGACACCGTAACCGGTATGTCCGTCACATTCAATCGATTTGATCTTTCCTTTAACTTTAATTACCGTAACAGTGGTCATTACATGCAGATGTCAAGAATTTCAACAGCAGTGAAAGGTTGTCTATGACCGTGTTTACGACGACTGTTCTTTTTGGACTTATACTTGTAAACGATAACTTTTTTACCTTTACCGTTGCCGAGAACTTTTGCCTCAACACACGCATTTTCAACCTCTGAACCTGCAAGAACCTTACCGTCGTTATTTACGAAGAGAACGTCGAATTTAACTACGTCGTCTACGTTAGCGTTGAGCAACTCTACGTTTACAACGTCGCCTTTCTTAACGGTATATTGCTTACCACCGGTTTGCATAATAGCGTACATACTTTTTACCTCCTTTTCAGGTCTCGCTGTCGGGGTGGGCATAGTGCCACTTAAAACCTTTTCCACGCGGATAGAAGAATTTTATCATACCTTTTTAAGACTGTCAACGAAAATCAACTTCGTTTTTTGCTATTTTTTATAAAAATCTTTATTGTGTTTAATTATTTATAATCGTTTATTTGATAATTTTCTATGTCGATATTAAAAAAGGCTTCCCCGAAGGAAAGCCTTTTCGATGATCGAATTAGTCCGCCAACTTTGCGGTAAAGGTGCAAACCTTATCTTTTATAGTTATACCCTCGACTTTTGCGTTAAAGTCTTCTAAACTGAAATATTCGGGTCTTTCGCCGTAGAACTGCTCGAACCAGTCAAGGAATTGATCCGCCAATTGTTTTACGGGCAACGCCTTATTTTGAGAACAACCGTTTTCCTTTTTAGCGCCTTGACAAAGCACTACTACCAAACCGCTCTTGGTTTGTCTTACCATATAAGGGGAATTACATTCTCCGCAAGTGATCTTACCTTCCAAAGCCGCTTTCCAGTCTTTATACTCGATATTGCAATTTGAGTCTTGAGAATACTCGACGACTTCTTCTTCGGGTTGCGCTTCTTCGGGTTGCGCTTCGGGTTGAGTTTCGGGTTGAGCGTCTTCTTGAACGGGCGCTTCTTCTTGAACGGGCGCGGACTGAACGGGAACGCTAGCCGCTTGTTCTTGCGCTTCGGCTTTTTTGGCTTCGGCTTCCGCCCTTTCTTTAGCCTTCGCTTCTTCTTCCAATATCTTGGCTTCGGCTTTTTCTTCTTGAAGTTTTCTCTCTTGTTCCTTCTTTTCTTCTTTCAATTTTTCCGCTTCTACCTTTTTAGCGATTTTAGCGGCGGTCTTTTGATCGCGAAGAGCAAGATCGGTAAGGCTGATGCCTTCCTTTTTAACGAGCAATTCCACGTGGCGCAGTATGTCGTAAGTATTATCGGCGGTTATACGAGCGTTACGAGCGGTTATCGTGCAAGCGGACGCAATTACGAACATACTTACCAAACCGATGGCAAAATACAAATTGATATTGTAATCGGCAAAAACTATGGTTTGCTTTATTGCAAACAAAACGCCGAACACGACGCCCGCAACTAAAAGCAAAACGTCGAGAACTATCAAAACGACCAATATTCCGGGTTTACCTTCCATAAGATCCTCCAAAGGCAAATTATTTAATCAATAAATAAATTATAATCTAACAAACGGCGATTGTCAATAGCAAAAATTTACATTTGACCTTTCTTTAACGATAAGTCAACGATAGTCGGCTAAAAAACTTACGCGTCTTTAACGGACGACACTATGGCTTGACACATAAGATCTACCGCCAAAGCGTGAATACCTAAAGGGTTACAGTCTGCTTCTCCGCTTGCTAAAACGAAAACGGTGTCTCCGTCTACCGCCGTATGAACGGGACGTATGCAACGAGCGTAAGCGTCGTGAACGGCGTCCGCCAACCTATTACACTCGGTTTTGGACAACTTGGCGTTAGTTACGATACAACCTATCGTAGTATTCCCGCCAAACGCCGACAAAGGCGCTTCGACGCCCGAGATCAAAAGGGGTTCTATATCCAAAGGCATACCGTTTTTAGTGGCGCCTTTCAAAAATGCCGAAGTGTTGGGGTCGTACACGTTACCAAAAGCGTTTACGGCGACTACGGCAGCCATTTCCAAACCGCCTATTTTGATACATTTTACCCCGAGACCGCTTTTGCTCGCGCATTTCATACCTAAAATTTTGCCGACGGTCGCTCCCGCTCCCGCACCTATACTTCCGTTCATTTCGGAAAAAGCGTGAGCGTATTCGCAAGCGAGCATACCCATATCCGCGTTCGGATAACCGAAAGTCTTATATTCGAGATCGTAAAGGGACGCTCCGCAAACTATCGGGACTCTATAAGCGCCCGCGTTGTATCCGAGTCCTTTTTTGTGAAAGTACTGCACTACCCCGCTACAAGCGTCCAAACCGAACGCACTACCGCCCGATAAAACTACGGCGTTGACTTTGTCCACGCTATTTTCCGATCTTAAAAGATCGGTTTCCCGAGTTGCGGGGGCTTTGCCTCTTACGCTTACACCGCCGACTGCGCCCGATCTTGCCATTATCACGGTAACTCCCGTGCCTACGCCTTCGTCTTCAAAATTACCGATTTTAAAAGAGTTTAGCATATACTCCCCCTTATTCTTCTTTTATAAATTCTTCGTACGCACGCTTAACGACGTCATACGAAAACCCTTGATTACATAGTTTTGCAAAAAATTTGCGTTTTTCAGCGTCGTCAAGCGGACGACGAATATTCTTTTTGACGGCTTGCAAACAAGCCGAGTCTTCGTCAAAATCTTCGAGCGCTTGATCTATATATTTAGACGGAACGCCCTTTTCGGAAAGTTCAAACCTTAAACGCATACGACTTTTGGCTTTTGACGACTCAACCGCCCTTACGGCATATTCTTTATCGTTCAAATATCCGTAACTTTGGGCTTTTTTGACTGCGTTTTGGACGTACTTTTCGTCAACGCCTTTCTCTATCAATTTGCGTTTTGCTCTCGAAACGGTAGTTGACGTTGAAGAAATAATGCGTAGCAACGTCTCGAAAGCGTCCGCTTGCAAGGCTTCTTCTATCCTTTCCTTCATCACATCGTCAACTTCTACGCCCCTTTTTATTCGGCAATCGACTACGCCGAAATCCGAGAGTACGACGAGCAACTCGTCGTCGGCGTATATCTCGTATTTTTTCTTGCCTTTGATTTTAACGATATCCGTAACGATCATTTAACGCTTTATTTCCTTTTCGATAAATATCTTTTCTTTAATATCCAACGTCCCCTTCCCTTTTGTTAGGTCGGCAAAAAGACTTTTAAAATCGTCGGTTTGGTTTTGCGGGAAAGAACACTCGAATTTAACTTGACTGTTGTACGTCTTTTGGTCGATACTACCGCCGTTTTGATAAACGGCGCTTTCCACTCTGCCCGCTATCGAGTAGTCGCAAGTTAAAATTACTTTATCGCCTACTATCCTTTTTATTAGCGTGCTTTTATTTAAAACGTCAACGACAGCCGAAGAATATGCGCCGACAAGTCCGGACGCGCCGAGTTTTATCCCCCCGAAATATCTAGTAACTACGACGCAAACTTCAAAAAGTTCGTTCTTTTTTAGCACTTCCAATATAGGTTGACCAGCAGTTCCCGACGGCTCGCCGTTATCCGAAAACTTGACTTCTCGCCCCTCTTTATCGGCGATATACGCGTAACAATTATGGGTGGCGTCCGAATACTTTTTAGATACTTTTTCAACGAAAGAAGCCGCTTCTTCCCTACCCGATACGTAAGAAAGGGTAGCGATAAAACGGCTATGCTTGATTACCGTTTCGGAAGTATAAGATCCTTTGACGGTAAGATAATCTTTCATTATTTAACTGTAACTTTTACGTGGACCTTTTTTCCTTTGTGGATAACGAAGCCGTTTGCCAATTCTTCATCGGTAACGGTAGCGTCAAAACCTTGCGCTTTGCGTTCGTTTATAGAAACGGCGTTATCTTTGATAAGACGTTTTGCTTCGCTCTTGGATGGAGCGATTCCCGCTTCTACCAAAATATCAGCGACAAGAGTCATACCTTGGGGGATAGTTGCTTGAGGCATATTGTCCGAGTCGCCCGAGAAAGCGGCTTTCGCTTGTTTTTCGGCGGCTATCGCGTCCTCTTCTCCGTGTACTATCTTGGTAACTTCGTAAGCCAATTTAGCCTTTGCTAAATTGATACGCTCGTCCTTATACTTGCAAAGTTCGGCTATCTCGTCAAGCGGTAAGAAGGTCAAGAGTTTTAAGCACTTTTCTACGTCCGCGTCTTCTACGTTACGCCAATATTGATAGAAATCGTAAGGGGAAGTTTTATTGCGGTCGAGCCACAAAGCGCCCGCTTGGGTCTTACCCATCTTTTTACCTTCGGAAGTGGTGAGAAGTTGGAAGGTCATAGCGTAAGCGTCCTTGTGTTCCTTACGACGAATAAGGTCGGCGCCCGCTAACATATTGGACCATTGGTCGTCCCCACCGCATTGCAATACGCAACCGAATTTTTTGAACAAAACCAAAAAGTCGTAACTTTGCATGAGCATATAGTTGAATTCCAAGAAGGAAAGACCCTTTTCCATACGAGTTTTAAAGCATTCCGCAGTCAACATCTTGTTTACCGAGAACAAACTGCCTATATCTCTTATAAAATCGATATAGTTAAGGTCCCAAAGCCAATGGGCGTTATTTACCATCAAAGCGCCGTTATCCCCCTCAAACGAGAAAAATCTTTGCATTTGTTTCCTTATCGCTTTGCAGTTATTCATAATGGTTTCTTTGGTCATCATGGATCTCATATCCGTTCTGCCCGAAGGATCCCCGATCATAGCCGTGCCGCCGCCGATCAAAACGATAGGACGATGCCCCGCCCTTTGCATATGAGCCATAGCCATCATCGCCAAATAGTGTCCGACGTGCAAACTGTCGGCAGTGGGGTCAAAACCAATGTAGAAATAAATTTTTTCGGTATCTAAAAGTTTGTAAAGATCTTCTTCGAATACTATTTGTTTGAGAAATCCTCTTTCTCTTAACGTGTCCATTACGTTCATAATAACTCCTTAATCGGTATACCCGATTTTACTTAATATAAAAAATTGTACCACAATTTAGCAAACAAAGGCAAGCGGAAAACAAAAGGAATAATAGGATAAAGCTTTTATATGATTTTTACCCTTATAAACGATCTTTTTACGCTAGATCCATCACGTTGTAACGGGGTTAGTATTTATTTTGACAGTTGCCTTTACTTTTGTAAACAAAAGATGTATAATTATAAAATGGAGTATTATAAAGGCGTTTGTTTGGCAAGTGCGTCGCCAAGACGTATTGCCCTACTAAAAAACATATTAGACGATTTTACCGTCTTTACCCCTAACGTTGACGAAAGCGTACGAGATACCGAGCCGACGTTAGCGGTCAAGACTATAGCCGAGCGTAAAGCGGGGGCGGTAAGTTTCGACGGGGTAGTTATTTCGGCGGATACCGTTGTTTACGACGGCAAGATACTCGGCAAACCCAAAGACGAGACGGACGCTTTGCAAATACTATCTTCTCTAAACGGAAAAAGTCATTTCGTTTATACGGGGGTATGTATAAAAACGCCTTATAAAAAAATAGTTTTTTGCGTAGAAACAAAGGTCTTTTTTAAGAATTTAAGTAAAGACGAGTTGATAGAATACGTAAAAAAATATCGTCCCCTTGATAAAGCCGGCGCATACGGAATACAAGACGGGATATTGGTAGATAAAATCGAAGGAAGTTACGATAACGTCGTCGGATTCCCTACCAAGGAAGTCAAAGAAGCCTTGATAAAACTCGGCGTTAAAGTTAAGGAGTAAATTATGCTTAAAATGGAATTGATCGTCAACGTAGGCGCGGCTAACACCGTTATTTACGAACGAAAAAAAGGTATCGTTTTAAACGAGCCTTCCATAGTTGCCGTACAACTTAAAAACGGCAAATATCACTGCGTTTGCGCGGGTAACGAAGCGTTAAGTTTGGCGGCGGACAGGGATAGAGACAAAAGTATAGAGTTTTTCTACCCCGTCAATAACGCGTGCATCGACAAAGACGAAGCGTGCAAACTTATGCTTAAATATTTCTTTGGCAAACTTGCCACTCACTCTTTGATACGCCCTATCCCCGACGTTACCGCTATTATTTCTTGCGGTTTGACGGGGATCGAGAGAAAACGCTTTGAAAATATCTTTACTGAACTTAATATCCGTAACGTAACTTTGATAGAAGCACCTTTAGCCGCACTTCCCGACACTAAAATAAATTGTAGACTTATAGTGGTTTTCGGTGCGTCCGTAACCGACGTTGCGGTAGTTGGGGAAAGCGGTATAATAACGGGTTGCTCTATTTCGTTAGGCGGTAACTCTATTGACAAAGCGTTTAAAGAGTACGTTTATCAAAACTACGGCGTGATGATCTCGCAAAGAAGAGCCGAAGAAGCCCGCATGATAATCGGTACTTTATCCAAAGACCACAATATACCCTTTACCGTGATAGGTAAAGACGTCGTAAACGATAGCAAACGCAATTTGGAAGTAACGAGTAACGATATGCGCAAAATATTAGTACCCGCGGTCAACGACCTTATTTCCACTATCGAAGCGGTCATACAACTCTCCCCCGACACCTTGCAAGCGTCTATCCAAAAATCGGGCATTTTTATTTACGGCGGTATAGCCAACACCCATTATTTGGATACTTATATATCTCAACTGACCGGACTTAACGTCCATTTATACGGCAAACCTACCGAAGTTACCGAAAATTGTGCTAAATTCTTTGACGATAAAGTGGCTTTACAAAAAATGTTGGGCGTAAATTTAGGGGGTAAAAAATGATACTCTGCATGGACGTAGGCAATACCAATATAAAACTTGCTCTATGCAAAGAAGACGAGATAGTTATGAGTTGGCGTGTATCGGTCAAAAACAGTCGTACCGCCGACGAGTTCGGCATAGAGTTAAACAACTTATTAGGGCATCAAAACTACTCTTTTAAGGATATAGACGGCGTTATTATTTCGTCGGTCGTTCCGTCTTTAAACTATACCTTGATACACGCGATAACCTATTATATCGGCGTAAAGCCCATAATGGTAAACGCGGGGATCAATACGGGGCTGGAAATAGTGTATACTAATCCCATGTCTTTAGGCGCGGACAGGATAGCAAACGCAGTCGGCGCTTATTACTCTTACGGCGCACCCTGTATTATAGTAGATCTCGGTACGGCGACCACTTTCGGCGTCGTAAACGCAAAAGGACAGTTTATCGGCGGTTGTATTGCCCCGGGTATCAAGACCGCTGCGGACGCATTGTCAAATCAGGCGTCTCAATTACCTTTGGTAGAAATTCAAATACCCGATAAAGTTATAGCCGACGATACTATAACCAATATTCAAGTAGGCATTACTTTGGGATTTAAAGGACTCGTTAAAGAGATAGTCAATTCTATGAAAAAGGAATTGGGGGACGAAAGGGTTAAAGTTATCGCTACCGGCGGTTTGACCGAACTTATCAACGATAGTACGTTCATCGACGTATACGATAGGGCTTTGACCTTAAAAGGACTTTTGAAATTATATAATTTAAACAAATAAAAAAGGAAGTTATTTATGAAACACGTTGGTATCGCTTTATTGGGCTTGGGCGTTGTCGGCTCGGGTACTTACCAAATTTTAAAAAACAGAAGAAAGGAAATCGCCGAAATTTACGGTGTGGACGCCGAAGTCGTATGCGTTTTAGAAAGAGATCTTACTAAAGCGGACGCATTGGGTATAGACCGCAGTATGGTTTGGAGCGGTATTGAAGAAGTATGCGCTTCGGACAAAGTTGACGTAGTTGCCGAATTTTTTGGCGGTACACGCCCCGCAAAAGACTTTTTATGCCAAGCGTTAAGAGCGGGCAAAAACGTCGTTACGTCCAATAAAGAACTTTTGGCAAAACATTGGAAAGACCTTGAAGAAGCGGGGAAAGAAGGCAACGCGGGTATTTTCTTTGAAGCAAGTTGCGTTGGCGGAGTACCCGTTATAAGAGCGTTGGAAGAAAGTTGCCAAGGCAACGAGATACAAGCGTTATACGGCATCGTAAACGGTACGACAAACTACATATTGTCGGATATGACGGCAAACGGGTCGGATTATCAAAGCGTACTTAAAGAGTGTCAACGTTTAGGATATGCCGAAGCCAATCCCGCTGCGGACGTCGAAGGGTACGACTCTACGTATAAATTAAGTATATTATCGTCTCTTGCCTTCCGTAAACACATAGACTATACGGATATTTTAAGAGAAGGTATAACGAACGTTTCCGCAAAAGATATTGATTTTGCCACCGCTAACGGATACGTAGTCAAACTATTGGCAATAGCTAAAAAGCAAGCGGACGGGATAGAAGCGCACGTCTACCCCGTACTCGTTCCCGTAAATCACCAACTCGCAAACGTATCGGGCAGTTTTAACGCTTTGTACGTCGTGGGCGATAACGTTGGCGAACTTATGTTTTACGGTCGTGGCGCGGGCGCGTTACCTACGGGAAGCGCAATAGTTTCGGATATTATTTTTGCAGCGACCCGAGGTAGAGTGGTAAGATACCCGTTTATTACGAAGGAAAACGAAAAAGTCAACTCCGACTTCGTTACTTCTTGCTATTTGAGATACAACGACGAAAACACCGCTTTGAACGCACTCAAAAATATGACTTATCAATACACTACCGTCAACGACGCAGTTATAGTACAAAGCGTCAAAGAAAGCGAACTCCAAAAGATAATCAAAGACACTTGCCCGTTATCTTATATAAGAATACTGTAATAAATAATATAATATATTTTTATCTATAATCCATATCAATACAAAAAATCCTTTGGAACGTTCCAAAGGATTTTTCTCTTATCGTTGATTATTCTATTTTAGTGTTTAATTTTATGGATTCTGTATATTTTCGTTTTGACAATATTCGTAACCTTCAGCTAAGTGATAAGTTCTTGCACCCGCGTTATTGTTGTATATCTTAACGAATTTTTCCGCAGTGTAATTGTACGTACCACCGTTGATGGTGATTTCCTTGGTACCTGCATTATAAGCGCTTAAAATACTCATACCGTCTTTAGAAGTAAATACGCCGTCGTTAATGGTCAAACTCGTGTTTTCACTCTTATTTTGTAAAGATATTACGCAAGTTTCGTCCTTATCGGTTTCTATAGAATTTTTAGTTGAGAAATTACCGCCGTTGATGGTTATAATATCGCTTTGCTGGGATCTTATAACCGAATAATAAGAATTGAAAGTACCGCCGTTGATGGTTATAGTACTACTGTACTTTTTGGTAGAATTTTGAGGGTACGAAAAAATACAATTTGCCTTTCTTACGTTTGCATTAATAATACAGTCGTTGATAGTAAGATTTGTATTTGCTTTCAACCACACAGCATATTTACTATTTGACAAAACGTTAAACGTACCCCCATTGATAGTAATACTATTACCGGCTTGAGAATTTTCGATTATATTACCATATCCCGAGAAAGTGCCGTTTTCGATGACTAAACTTGCATGCGAGAAAGGTGCAAGAGTGAACATAGTGTATTGAGAGTTTATTGTTCCATTACCTTTGACCGTTATAGTACCAAAATTTAAGGTTATGCTCGCGGCACTATTATTACAATTATAAGTTAAAGTTTTTCCGTTCATATCGAGAGTAAACCCATTAAATAGCAAAAGTTCATCTTCTTCGGTAGTATCTTTTAACAAAACTACGGTGTCGTCTTCGCTTGCGCTATCCATCGCACCAAATAAGGAATTATAACCCGTGGTACCTATTCTTGCAACGTAATCGGGGTATTGTTCGGCAAATTCCGTATTTTTACGGGGTTCGAGTACTTCGTCAACGCCTTCTTGAACATCCCATACGCCGTCGGGGTGTCTTTGAGTACCGTCCGCGTCGTAGTCCCAATTTATCTTAACGCTTGCTCCGTTAAGAGCGTCGGCTTCCGCTAACGAGAGAGCGTGAGCGTGAGAAACGCCGGTTTCCTTTTTCGCTTCAAAACTTACGTCCGACGTGGAATTTGATACTAAAATCTCAATTTTACCGCTTTCTTCAACAACTAATCTGCCTTTGGTTATTTCCGCATATCCGGCGTAACCGTATTCGTGGTAAGAAGAAGCTCCCGCATTGACGATATTCAATTTTGCCGCTACGCCATAGTGAGATATAGTATCGCAATTGGCGCCGTTTTCGTACGCATTCACCGTAATTTCGGTAAAATAAGAATTCGTTCTTATTTTTATCAAATCGCGTTTAGAAGTTTCGCCCGAGCGATCGTATACTAACGAATTTACGTTATAATCGCCTACGTCAACGCCGACTTTTACGGTACTAACGCTATCTGCCGCAGTCTTGGTCGCACAATAGATAGAATAAGTTTGGTCGTCGACGGAAGGCACGGCGGTGGTATAGATTTTCCAAAGACGATAGTCGTTTTCGGTCAATTTCTCACTTAATGAGTCGGTAAGATCGGGCAAATATTCAATTTCGTTTTCGTTAAGATAGCAAAAGACGTCGTTTAAACTATCCCATAAGATCTCGTTATTTGTTGCGGACGCATTGATCTTGTTTACGTCGTAACCGCTTGCCTTTGCCGCTATCAAAGCGTCGTACAGCGTATCGTGTTTTTCGTTTGGCAAATCAACTCTTAAAGCCGTATTAAGATTACGTATCAAGGTTTGGTCGCTATTTACCCTTGACTTTCTTATCAATTTTACGAAAGTAGGGATCAACACAGCCGCCAATATACCTATTACCGCAATAACGATAACAAGTTCGACGATAGTAAAACCTTTTTTATGTTTCATAACATTCTCCTTTTAAATATTAGTATTTGTATTTTGTACGTCTAATTGGATAATAGATGTACTTATTAATTATAAATTCTTTTTATTTTTATGTCAATATTTGTTTTTACATATTAAAGATTATTTTAAAAAATATTATTTTATATTAAATATACAAAAATAAATTATTATTATTTGTATATTTTTCATCTATTATCCAATTAAACGTACTTATTTATTATTCTAAAAAAGTCATGACCACCGGGGCATTTTACTAGCGTAAGCCTAAAGGCTTTGTGAAGATCCGCTTCTCGCACAGCGGTTACAAATTGAGCCTTAAGGCTTGCTTTTATTGGAGAGGAAACCATCAGCAATGCCGATGGTTTCCTCTCTAACTAAAAAAAGTGCGCCTGTTATAGCACACATTTTTATCCGAAATGGCTTCGTGTTTTTCGTTATATATTCTTATCTGATGAAAAGTCCAACTTTTATCAAGCAAGATATAGCTCGAACGACTATGCGCCTCTTCAGGTAGTTTTAAACTACTAGTCGGACTATTCGGTTGTAATACTTTTATGCCGCCTATTTTATCAACGGTCTTATAAGTATTTGCCACATTGTTTCCGCTTGCAAAAGTACCTCTACCGCCCGTTTCAATCGTCCACCCATTCGATTTCTTGTTCCACTTCCCAAAAACTCTTGCCGTCAAAAAGTTTAGAAGCTAAAAAACTATTTACTACATCTCTATTTTTACTTTCGTCTCTAATTCCTTTCCATAAACACCAATTGGTTCCGGGATCCGGATTCATTTGATCCAGAATTAGAGTAAATTTACCATCCTTTACCCAGCCTTGTATAAAATATTTAATATTTTTATAAATGAACCATCTCTCGTCCCCATAAAATAACCCGTCGATAAATTCGTTTACATTCCCATTAATCATTTCTTATGCACTCCTTTGAAATACTTTTTATATCTCATATATTCTTCGTTTCTCAACAGTCTTGCGGGAGTACGTTTAAATTGACGTGTGTACTCGTGGATATGTAACACATTCTCATTACTATTTCCAGTTAAATTCGGTTCCGGGTGATACGCTATTTCATATTTCAGATAGTGTTCATTATCATAAATTCGCATCTCATGAAACGTTCCGTCTGGTTTAAGTTTAATATATGCTTTACTTGAATGCGCCTCTTCCGGCAAAGAATGCTTACCATTTAATCCCT
>Ga0256405_10002030_pt1 | contig 49846 bp, 49 predicted proteins | sample RumenRJG_02DNA_FD_189096 | JGI IMG/M metagenome (GOLD analysis project Ga0256405, IMG submission 189096) | Bovine rumen microbial communities from Lethbridge, Alberta, Canada - RJG_02 | ecosystem: Host-associated > Mammals > Digestive system > Stomach > Rumen | place: Canada: Alberta...
TTTGTTTTGACACCATAAAATTAGTGAAAATTCTGCACATGGCAAAACTCTGGGGAACTTATTGTTCCTCAGAGACTTATAAAAAATATTAATAAAGAATTACGCACTTAGTTGCGGAATTAAGGGTACATACAAAGTCATTGACGTTCCCTACATGCACCATTTTGCTAATACGGTTCTTCATTTCCTGTGCAGCTTTGTTTGTAAAAGTCATACACAAGATATTAGATGGATTAATGCCGACTTCATTTACGAGGAAAGCATAACGGTGAGCAAGCACACGGGTCTTGCCTGATCCTGCACCAGCCGTTACTCTTATATTACCGTCAATGGTCATAACAGCATCCTTCTGTTTGTCATTTAGTCCTTGAAGAATATCCATATTATTTACTTTTTTATGTGACTCTTAAATTGAAGATGTATTGCCAGAATGTTTATAGAGCATCTCTATATTATCTGTACGATGTGACATAAAATATAATTCATATTCGTAATCACTTATGCCAAGAAAGGAGGCATAGATTCTAACCATCATTTGAATAAAGCAATGGGCAACTGGACGGCTCTGGCATCCTTATCAGACAATTTCACTCGCTGAATTCTTCAGCCGGAACAGTCTTTATAGATAATGTACTTCATAATTCATATTTATTGGTTTGTGGTGCAAATATAAGCTATTCTTTTTAAATCTTAGCGTATTCCTAGATAAAAATCAAGTGAAATGGCATGTTTTCTCTACAAGAGATACTTCCTCATGCTGTAAGGGACAACCGCCCCGACAATCGGCGGCGCCAGCAGTTGCGTGCCATCCTTCAGAAGTACTGTAATCTCAGTGCCAACAAGGAAGAGCTGGCTGCCCACATGAAGAAAAGATGTTTGGTATCAGCCTTGTGTTCGTCGGTAAGGCGGACACACCGTATGGTTACATCCTCGTTGACCATAAGAACAAGACCGTTTTCAAAGGCGGTGAGTTTATCAGTATAAAGGAGCTGCTGCAGTTTGAGGATGCTGCCACCCGGTTTGTCAAGATTGAAAAAAACATCGACGAGTTGTTGGCCGACAATCCGAAGCTCACCACGCTCGACATCAACCGCATCCTCTATCGGCAGTTCGGCACACGAATCCATAGAGGAACGGTATCATGGAATGGTGAGACCATCAACCTGCGAGAGACTGTCGTCCGTCAGCTCCATGATAACTACTTAGAGTCAAGAGGAATCGTCCAGCGGATCAACACTCATCGCCCAAGAACAGAGCAACCACGGCAATCATTTTCCGTTGGTTCAAATTCTGCAATCAGCAATGTGATGGACAGTCAGGCTGGTTCCAAAGATGCCAACCGTGAAAACGAAGTCGGCCGTGGCATGAAAGTGAATGATGTGGATGACGAGCAGAGTCAGCAGGCAAAATGGCGCAGATAAAGATTAGAACAACCGGGGGTCTTTATCGAGGAAACTTACCTGATGCAGAGGGACAAGCTTGTCAGTGGGCAAAAGATGACCTATCATCAAGGGAGAATGTGGGTCGTGAAGAGCATAATTCTCCTTCGCCTTATCATGGTCGTAGTTGGCATAGCAGTACCGGCAACCATTGATGCAAGTGTTGTAGTCGCCGAGTCCACGACTCTCCATGCACCTACACCCGGGCCGGTTGCCTTTTTCGGCCACCTTTTTGAAATGCAGACCGAGTGAATGCTCGTAGATAGCTCGGGTCATACAGCCACTGTTATGGATGCCGAATCGCTCGTAGCTCTCTTTCGTCCCACATGTCTGAATATACAGATGATGCCTGGCGGCAATCTCTTCCAATCCCTTAGCAATCCGTTCTTTCTGCTGTTCTGTTATCGGCAGCAACTCGGGCATGTGCAGCTTCTTATACCACACTACAAAACTGAAAAGACAACAGTCAACGTATGGCGCAAGCTGCCTGGCCATATCGTCAAAAGTTTCGAAATGCTGTTCTATGGTGTATTTGTCGGTCAGCAGCACAGGGTCGTATCGCCAAATGATTTTCTCTTTGCCGACCTGAGCCGACAGTTCTTTCAGGGTCTCGATACTCTCGTCAATGCTGGGCACGTTGGGCTCTATGTCCTTTCCATAGGCTGTTATGGTGTAGTGGAAGTGGCAGTTGAAGCGGTCGGTGATCTCATGCAGTCGTGGCAGAATCGGACGATAGTTCTTGCTACAGAACTCCACCACATCGATGGTTTCCGGCGTGAGCTCAATTCTGTTCACTACATCATGGTAGAACGGATTACGGCTTAAAACATAGCCTTCCTGGAAGCGGTTGAGTAGCCACTCCGAGAAATAGTTCACCGTATCGGTTCTTCCACCTGTATTCAGTATCATAGTAAGACGGGTAATGTTAATGAGACAACCTTATAATATCTTTTCTATCTCCACCAACTTGTCAACGATGTAGTTCGGTTGTCGTTCCAAAATTTGTGGGTCAACATTCCAGCGGTTGAAGTAGATGGTGTCCATCCCTGCGTTGATGGCCCCGGCAATATCCGTGTCGTAGTGATCGCCAATCATGATGGTCGTCTCGCGCTGAGCACCGGTCTTGGCGAAGGCGTAGTCAAAGAACTCCTTGCGGGGTTTGTTTGCACCGGCATCCTCACTGAGAATGACAGTTGAAAAATATCCCTCCAAACCTGCCGACTTCAATTTTCGGTACTGTACCTCATGGAAGCCGTTGCTACAGATATGCAGCCGATATCCCTTGCCCTTGAGATAGTCCAAAAGTTGCTTAGCCCCAGGCACGATACCCGGCTCACTCGAGATGATGTCTCCATAGCGGTCACTGGCCGCAACGCACCACTCTGGCGTTATCCATGACGTATTACCGCCACATGCCTTCACCATCTCTGTTACCGGTCTGCGATACCGTTCCACAATCAGCGTGTCACGGTCAATCTCGCCGTGTGCATATTTCGCCCACACGTCAACATTAGTGGCAAAGTACGCATCGCGGAACGCCTCATAGGACGGCATGATTTTTTCCCAATGTCGCTCGTCAAAGAGTTTCTTCAGCGCAATCATACTGTTCCCGTGCGTGTCGTAGAGCGTGTCGTCGAAGTCTATGAATAAGTCTTTGTTTTTCATTATCTTTAATGTTTTGAGGACTTATACCGAATGGTTTATCAAATGATTCATGTAGATGATACTGAGCCTTACTCATCCAACGATCGTAGCCACCACCTTCCGTGCTCCTCCTTCGTTACGGAACTCACAGAGATAGATGCCTTGCCACGTGCCGAGGTTCAATCGGCCGTCAGTAATGGGGATATTGATGCTCACGCCAGTTATGATGCACTTCGCATGGGCTGGCATGTCGTCCGAACCTTCAAGAACGTGCCGATAGTCAGGCATGTTTTCCGGTATGAGTCTATCGAAAATCGTCTCCATGTCACCTCTCACGTCCGGATCCCAGTTCTCGCAAATGCTGAGCGAGCAACTCGTGTGCTGCACAAAGAGATTAAGCAGACCCTTCTTTGGCAACTGCGGCAGGTTCCGGAGCACCTCATCCGTTATCAGATGGAAGCCACGGGACTGAGGCTTTAACTTAAAGGCTACTTGCTGTATCATCAGAACTTCATCTTAAATCTTTAGCATAACAAACCGCGTCATCCATGTGCTGGTATGGCGGATAGTTCTCTATGCGTTTATATCCCAAGCCTTCATACAACTTGATGGCATAGTCCATCCTTTCACGTGTCATAAGCACCGTCCGCTTATATCCGTGCTCACGAGCGAAACTTTCAAGTTCATGCATCATGAATGTCGCAAGGTGATGACCGCGGAAGGGCGGCTGCACCCAAACACGCTTTATCTCCACATCACCTTTACCATGTTCCTTCAAACCGGAGCATGCCACTGGGACATCATCTTTGGAATAGACTATCATCGCATATTTCACGTCCTTCGACTGATTGCCAGGAACAAACGACTGCCTGTTCTGAGGGCCACCGACAAGCTGGTTGTAGTAGTTCTCAGTTATAGCGTGGAACTCCTCAAACTCCAAGTCATGGCCGTCAGTCCATCGTATTCTATAATTGCTCATTTGCTCCTTATTGGCATGCGGCATAAGTGCACGTCTATCTGCCATTATTTATTGCTTATGTGTCTCTTTAATTCATTCTTGTCTATCACGACATACACCGTATCGATAACGTGTCCGCGATCAGCACCTGCAAAACGTTTGGAGACATTGGCGAAGTCTTTATCCAATACAGTTACACCGTCTACAAAATAGTCCGTCTCGCCACGGTTGCTCAAAACATTTTTGAAGCCCCATACCTCATGGTAGCGTATCTTGATTTTCCAGCCTTCGACCTGTGCCTTCTGCATCAGCTTAATCAAGGAGTCCTGATCATTACGGTCATTGTCAAAGGAAAAACTGAAAGGCTCGCCGCTTGTGTTCATACCAGTCTGAGTGAGGTTCAGCCGTCCTTCCCAACTGTCCCAAATAACACCTTTCTTGGTAAACTCAATAAGGTTACCTACCTTCTCGCCGTTGGAATAATTCTCCTTGCAGCCTGACAATAAGGTGATAATGCAAGCCACGAAAATGTACAATATAAGTCTTTCCATGTCATGATAGCTTTTAATTAACAATCTAAATTCTTATTTAGTAAAGTCGATGGTTTCCGGCGAAAGTCCTATTCTGTTCACCACATCGTGGTTAAACGGATTACGCCTAAGCGCATACCTTTACTGGAATCTGTTCAGCAACCACTCCGAGAAATAGTTCATCGTATCAGTTCTTCCACCAGTGTTGAGTATAAAAGCTAAGAATAAATAAGTTGAATAGTATTATATGCGAAAGATAGAATCCAAACTTCGTCTATCTTTCGTTTTCCAATCTTTCCAACCGTTACTAGAGCATCCTAAGCAATATGAAGAGGCTGTACTAGGACTATCAAATGAATAATCACTTTTCAAATATGGTTCACCATTTTTTTCATATGTATATTTCATAAGCCACTCTTCGCGCTTTGATCGATTCTTGTAACTTGCTGAGCATTCTTTTACAACATGGCTGTCTCTAAGTACGGTCATACCCTCTGATGTATAAACACCTTTTGCATTACAATTCCTTCGAGTAAGATAGAAGGTCAATTGTCCGGTCTCGTCTTCCTTTTTCTCTTCCTCGAACAAGTTACAGCCTATAAAAGAAGCCAAGAACTTGCAATCCTCAAAATAATCATCCATAGCATCCAGCTGATGTTCTGGAAGATGTGGTTTCTTCGGTTCCTGCTTGTTTTCTGTTAGATTATAACGTTTCACCGTATTTGCAAGCTGATACCCCTTATATTCCAAATATTCTACATCAGCCTTAGTCATGGCACCACCTATAGAAATAAAGATTATAGCCTTATTCCAAAATTTCTTTTTATTGTCATGTTGCCTGACTCGTTCTGTAAAATCTTCTGTCTGTCCTATATATGCCATTGGATTTGCATCTTCGTCCTGTCCGAGGAGTATATAGAAGGATGGAGTTTTCAACTCCTCCCTCTCATAAACTGTAGACAACTCAGAACGTGGTATCATTATCATCTTACAGACTCTATTACTTATTAGCACATATTGTGCTCCTTTGGGGTCGCCTGTCATCAAATATGTAGTAATGGTTTTACCCATGTCTTCTTTGCTTTTAGTACGTCAAATTTATAGATTCATTTTTTGCATTTCTGCAGTTGGTATCGAATGCCTTAACTCTGCAAAGTTAAGAAAAAAAATACGAATATGCTAGTAATTCTAAAAGTTTTATTCTCATCGATAAATGATTATTTAGAGGCGATGGCAAAGCAACTATACGACTACTGGTTTGTGCAGTTTGACTTCCCGAACAAGGAGGGCAAGCCGTATAAGTCGAGAGGCTGAGCTATGGTGTGGAATGAAAAACTGAAGCGTGAGATACCGCAAGGGGTAGATGCCAAAAAGATTGGAAATATAGATAATAACATCATAACAGGCAAGGTTCCTTCATGCGTAGATAAGGATAATTTTGGAGGAGATATACCTTTTGTGACGATAGATGATATCGGGGCTTAATGCCCGAAGGATGCAAAATATCGTTAAACATGGGTGTGGATGCTTGTTGTTCGAAAATTATTCGTAAATTTGCGAACTATAAAAGAATAAGAAAACCAATGGACGCAAAGAAAGACTATAGCCTCAAGGCGGAACAGATAGCGCGCTTCGCCAAAGCCCTCGCACATCCGGCGAGGATTCAGATTTTGCAGTTCCTGGCCCGACGGCAGGAATGCTACTTCGGTGACATCCACGAAGAGCTGCCCATCGCCAAGGCCACAGTGAGCCAACACCTCAGGGAACTCAAGGACGCGGGTCTCATCCAAGGCACCATCGAGGCGCCTAAGGTGAGGTATTGCATCAACCGCGACAACTGGCAGTATGCCCGTGAACTGTTCACCGATTTCTTCGCCAATGAAATCAAGGGCGGCAGCTGCGGTTGCAACTCGAAGTAGATGGCGCAAGGCGGACAGCCTGTCCGCCTTATATAATAAGGTATTTATTCGTAGTTTTACAAACAACTAACATGATGAAATTCTTCAAGATTTATCTGTTCATGACTTTGCTGCTGGCCATATCTCCATTGCGGATGTCCTCGGCACCTCCGAAGTCTCCAACAACCTATGTAGAGGTTCTTTATTTTCATGGCAAGGTGCGGTGTCAGACCTGCAACGACATCGAGGCCTCCGCAAGCAAGGTGGTGAGAGCTTCGTTTGCCAAGGAGTTGAAGTCACGACAAGTTGTCTTTCGCGTGGTCGACTTCTCCCAGTCTAAAAACAAGGCTTTGGCAAGGAAATACCAAGTAAGCTGGTCGTCGTTGATACTTGTAAGGCATCATGCCGGAAAAGAGAAGACGGTCAACTTGACCAACTACGCCTTCAGCCATATTGCCAACAAGCAGGCATTTCAGAAGGAGCTGGAAAGGCAGATACGTATGTTGCTGAAATAGGACTATTATGGAATGGTTGCAAGAATTGCTGAACAACAGCACGACACCCGCCTTGACAGCCCTCATCTTAGGACTGCTCACCGCCATGTCGCCTTGTCCGTTGGCAACAAACATAGCGGCGATAGGCTACATCAGCAAGGATGTGGAGGATGGCAGGCGCATCCTTCGCAATGGCATTTCCTATACGTTCGGGCGCATGGTGGCCTATTCGACATTGGGCATCGCCCTCATCCTGCTGATACGCAAAGGAGCCAGCGCATTCGGCATACAAGAAGTCCTTGCGCAGTGGGGAACCTATCTGCTTGGTCCCATGTTGATGGCCATAGGCATCTACATGCTGATAGCCAAGTATGTCAGCTTTCCCCAATTGGGCTACCATGGTTGGGGAGGAAAACGGTTCAGAGGATGGGCGGGGGCCTTTTTGTTGGGCGTGCTCTTTGCCATGGCGTTTTGCCCCACGAGCGCCGTGTTTTATTTTGGCATGCTGATTCCCATGTCGGCCTACGCCCACGCAGGGTGGCTGCTTCCAGTAGTCTTTGCCTTGGCCACTGCCATCCCGGTGGTCCTTGTGGCATGGGTGCTCGCGTTTAGCGTGGGAAAGATAGGTGATGTGTATCATAGGATTGAGGTTGTACAAAAGTGGGCGTCAGTCATTGTCGCCGTTGTGTTTTTGCTGGTAGGGACACTTGTATGTGTCAGAACTTATATTCTTTAAAAGGGAAACGTATGGACATTAAAATTTTAGGCTCGGGATGCTCCCGTTGCAAGAAAACTTATGAGACAGTGAAGCGTGTGGTTGAAGAGGGCCAATTGGAGGCCACGGTGGGATATGTGACCGACATTGCCAAAATCCTCGACTACAACATCCTCTCCATGCCTGCCATTGTCATCGATGGCAAGGTAGTGTTGAACGGCCAAGTGCCAACGGCCGACAAAGTTAGGCAACTGCTTGAGGCTGGGGAGTAGAAACAAGGAACGCACATGAAGAAGGCGACCTACCTTACACTGCTCCTCTGTCTGTTCAGCCTCTTCACCGTCTGCGCGCAGAGGAAGAAAGCAACGGACATGAAAATCGGTGGTGGCAACATGGAAGACAGTGTCAGGCTGCAATTCGACTATACGCTGAATGGCAAGCCCTACGACTATACGCTCATAGAGTTTGGCTCGCACTATTGCGTGCCCTGCAGGCTGATGGAAAGCGTGGTTGACTCCGTAAGAGCCACCCGCCCTGAGGTGAACATCCGCTTTGTCGACGCGGCAAAAGAGGCAAATGCCTGTTGGCTGGACTATTTTCGTATAGACATCATTCCCCAGCAGGTCGTCATGGACCGACGAGGGAAAACCATTTTCCGCCACAGGGGATATATACCGTATAAAGAATTAGTTGAACACTTTAAATAACGATTGGTTATGAAAGAAATTGAAATTTTCGACCCGGCCATGTGCTGCTCTACTGGCGTTTGTGGTCCTAATGTAGACAAGAACTTACTGCGTATCGCCACGCTTATTGACGCATTGAAGAATATGGGCATTGAGGTGAAACGCCATAATCTGAGCAGCGAGCCACAGGCCTTTATCCATAATGAGAAGGTGAAGCGCCTGCTTCAGGAAAAAGGCGCCGACGTGCTGCCCATCACCCTTGTCAACGGTGAGATTACGGTCACCGGCAAATATCCTTCCACTGCTCAAATGAGCGAGTGGACGGGCAAGGACCTGGGATTTGTTCCTGTAAGACAAAGCGCTTGCTGTGAAGAAGAATCCAGCGACGGCGGTTGCTGCTGCGGTGGAGAGCATGAGGACAGCAACGACAACTGTTGCTGCTGCAGCAAATAGATGAAGCTATGAAGAAATATGCTATACAAGAAGTGGAGCAGCAGAAATATCTGTTCTTCACCGGTAAGGGTGGCGTTGGCAAGACAAGCCTTGCCTGCGCCACCGCCATCGCCATGGCTGACAGCGGCGAGCGGGTGTTGCTCATCAGCACCGACCCTGCCTCGAACCTTCAAGACGTTTTCCATCAGGACATCTCGCAGCATGGCACAAACATTGCGGAAGTGCCGCGGCTGACGGTCGTCAACCTCGACCCTGTCAAGGCGGCTGAGGAATACCGCGAGTCGGTAGTAGGCCCTTACCGCGGCATTTTGCCCGACTCAGCCATCGCCAACATGGAGGAACAGCTGTCGGGTTCCTGCACGGTTGAGATAGCCGCCTTCAACCAGTTCGCCGACTTCCTCACCAACGAGGCCGACGCGCGCAGGTACGACCACATCATCTTCGACACGGCTCCCACTGGCCACACGCTGCGCATGCTCCAGCTGCCCACCGCCTGGACCTCGTTCATCAAGACGAGCAAGCACGGAGCTTCGTGTCTTGGACAGCTCTCGGGATTGGAGTCGCGCAAGGAGGTCTACCGTCAGGCGGTGGACAACCTCGCCGACGGCAACAAGACCCGACTGATTCTCGTCAGCCGTCCGCAGGAGGCAGCGCTCAAGGAGGCTGCCCGCTCGGCTCGTGAGCTGGCGCAGCTCGGCATCGCCAACCAACTCCTTGTGGTCAACGGACTCATGGAATCTCCCGAAAACAACAATGATGAGTTAGTCACCGAGATGTACACCACACAGCAGCAGGCTTTAGGCGTGATGCCAGATACGTTGGCAACAATGCAGACCCTGTATGTGCCTTTGCGCTCCTACGACATGGACACGGTGGACAACATCCGAAAGTTGCTCCATGAAGACAATTCCGCAGAAGCATCGCCTGCAAAAAGCATCGGCGACTACCAAACTCTCGACAAACTCATCCGCACTATCCACGACACGAGCAAGCGCGTGGTGTTTACCATGGGCAAGGGAGGGGTTGGTAAGACAACTATCGCCATGCAGATTGCCTTAGGTCTTAAACAGTTAGGCGACGACGTGCTGCTCACCACCACTGACCCCGCCAATCACCTTAACACCCATTTAGCCGAAGAGGCCGGTATTGAGATGGCGGTCATCGACGAGCAAAAAGTGCTGGAGACCTACAAAGATGAGGTAAGAGCTAAGGCACGCGAGGCCGGTGTGACCGATTTCTCCTATATTGAAGAAGACCTGCGTAGCCCTTGTACCCAGGAGATTGCCGTCTTCCGCCGTTTTGCCGAGATTGTGATGCAAGCCGACAACAAAATAGTGGTCATCGACACCGCTCCCACGGGTCATGCCCTACTCCTACTCGACTCCACGCAAAGCTACGACCGACAGATTGCCCACAGCGAAGGCGACGCGCCTATTGCCGTTCAGCGCCTGTTGCCCCGGCTGCGCGACAAAGACCAAACAGAGTTTGTCATCGTCACCTTGCCAGAGCCCACTCCTGTGTTAGAGGCAAAGCGACTGCGCACAGACCTTGAACGAGCCGGAATTCATCAGCAGTGGTGGGTGGTCAACCAATGTCTAATCCTCAACGGCTCCACCGACAGCTTCCTGCGTACAAAGGCAAATAGCGAGACCAAATGGATAGAAGAGGTCAGACGCATCACCGACGGTCACTTGGTTTTGCGGCCTTGGATCAAATAGCAACAGTATTTACAAGTTCGACCGATACACCACAGCCGGTCTGCTGCTCACGCTCATCCTCCTCTTCTCTTTCCAGGGCGAGACCATTCTCCGCAATCCGCTGCATATCGTGCTCATTGCCGTGCCGCTCATTCTCCAGACCTACCTCATCTTTGCCTTTGCCTATGGATGGGCCAAGGCTTGGCGCCTGCCCTACGACATCGCCGCCCCGGCAGGAATGATTGGAGCCTCCAACTTCTTTGAGCTGGCCGTGGCCGTAGCCATCAGTCTCTTCGGGTTGCGGAGTGGGGCAGCGTTGGCCACCACGGTTGGCGTGCTCACCGAAGTGCCCATCATGCTCTCGCTGGTTAGGATAGCCAAGTCGACGAAAAGCAAATTCGCAGGATAATGAAAGGCCTGCGACATCAGCATTCTTTTTGCTGATAAAACGAAGAATGAAATCCAAGGTTTGTTCCCTCAAGAGGCAAGAGGAATGAGAACCAGCATAGACGTTTACCACCTTAAGATTGTAGGAAAATCATGGTCAGTCTTTTGCTCCTAATAGTGCAATGGGCCAGAAGCTATGGGGTAGCTTGGCGAGCAATCTCGCAGCCCCCATAGCTTCTGGCCCACACCATAGGTGTCAAGCCTGCCCATGAAGAAAGTCTCCATAGCGTAAAACTGCCTTACGGCATAAACATAAAATAAAGCAACACAAGAGTTCGTTGGTAAGAAAAACACCATGGCCGAAAGCGATTATGGATATCCTTCATGCCATTCACTAATTGGTGTACCTCTTTCGATGTTAAACAAAAATTAAAATTAGCCAACGCAGTGGATAATCAGCAATTTATTATTATTTTTGCATTTTAAGAAAGAATGATAGAAAAAGACAGCATACATGAGCGAACCTTTAGCTGAAAGAATGCGCCCGCAGACATTGGACGAATATGTTGGACAGCAGCACCTTGTTGGAGAGGGTGCTGTATTGCGCAGGATGCTTGAGTCTGGTCGGATCCCTTCTTTTATTCTTTGGGGACCTCCGGGTGTGGGTAAGACTACATTGGCACGCATTGTGGCCCGGCAATTGAAGGTGCCTTTCTATACCCTCTCAGCCGTAACGAGCGGCGTGAAGGAAGTGAGGGAAGTGATAGAGCGAGCTAAGAACAGCAGTTTCTTCAATACTACCTCGCCCATTCTCTTTATTGATGAAATCCACCGCTTCTCCAAATCCCAGCAAGATACTCTGTTAGGAGCTGTGGAGCATGGTACAGTGACGCTCATTGGTGCCACTACGGAGAACCCCAGTTTCGAGGTGATCCGTCCGTTGCTCTCGCGGTGTCAGGTCTATGTGCTGAAGCCTCTCGACAAGCAAGATCTACAACGCCTGCTGGAAAGGGCCATCACAGAAGACGCCGAATTGAGCAAAAAAAACATTGAGCTCAAAGAGACTGGGGCGATGATGCGCTACAGCGGAGGAGATGCCCGCCGATTGCTCAACATCTTAGAACTCGTGGCCGGCGCGGCCGGTGAGAAAGATGTCATCATTACTGACGAGCTTGTAGAAGAGCGCCTGCAGGCCAATCCCCTGGGTTATGACAAGCAAGGAGAACTACACTACGATCTGGCGTCGGCTTTTATCAAGAGCATCCGCGGCAGCGACCCCGATGCAGCACTCTACTATCTGGCCCGGATGATTGAAGGCGGTGAAGATCCGCAGTTCATTGCCCGTCGCCTGGTGATCAGTGCTGCTGAGGATGTGGGCTTGGCCAACCCTAACGCCCTTCTGTTAGCCAACGCCGCCTTCGATGCCGTAAGCCGGATTGGTTGGCCTGAGGGCAGAATTCCCTTGGCTGAGGCTACGGTTTACCTGGCTGCTTCGCGCAAAAGCAACTCTGCCTACAAAGGCATTGGCGCGGCACAACAACTCGTGAGAGAGACCGGCAACCTGCCTGTACCCCTCCACCTGCGCAATGCCCCAACGGCACTTATGGCTCAGTTAGGTTACAATGACGGATATAAGTATGCCCACGATTATACAGACAACTTCGTGAACCAACAGTATCTACCAGACGCCATAAAGGACCGTCGCCTCTGGCAAGCCCAGCACTCGCCCATGGAAGAAAAACTCTATCAGCAGATGGTCAACTGCTGGGGCGAACGGTATAAATAAACGTTGCTGATCATAGAAATTTTAGGATTTTCGGATAAAAATAAGAAACCAAACAAAATAGAAATAACATTATGAATATTGTAATATTGGACGGCTATGCCGCCAACCCCGGTGATCTGTCGTGGGACAGATTCAAGACTTTGGGCGATTTGACAGTTTATCCCCGCTCTCGCCGCGAGGAAGTGGTGGAACGAGCACATGATGCAGAAATTATTCTCACGAACAAAGTATCTATTGACGACGAGCTGATGGGGAAACTACCCAAACTCAGATATATTGGCGTGCTGGCCACGGGCTACAACATCATAGATACGCAGGCTGCCCGCAAACGTGGCATTGTGGTGACCAATATCCCCGCCTACAGTACGATGTCGGTGGCACAAATGGTGTTCGCTCACATTCTCAATATTACCAACCATGTGGCTCACTACGCTGATGCAACACGCAAAGGAATATGGAGTAGCAAACCCGACTTCTGCTATTGGGACACGCCGCTGCCTGAATTGGCTGGAAAGACATTAGGAATCGTGGGACTGGGACATATCGGCACAGCTGTAGCGAAGATTGGACATAGCTTCGGCATGTATATTTCGGCCTATACGCGAAAGAACTCCCAAGACCTTCCCGAATGGATACAAAAGACGACAATGGACGGACTGTTTGCGGTGAGCGACATTCTGACCCTCCACTGTCCGCTCACCCACGAGACCCGGGAGATTGTGTGCCAAAAGACGCTGTCACGAATGAAAAAGGGAGCTATCGTCATCAACACGGGTCGAGGTCCACTTGTCAACGAGGCAGATGTAGCCGCAGCTCTCAGGTCGGGACACTTAGCTGCCTACGGAGCAGACGTAATGACCGAAGAACCTCCCAAGAGTGACAATCCCCTCATTGGTGAGCCTCATGCCTTTATCACTCCCCATGTCGCCTGGGCCACACTCGAAGCCAGAAGCAGACTCATGGACATTGCTCTGGGCAACGTCAGGGCCTTTCTCAATAGGGAGCCGAAAAACGTGGTAGATTAAGATGGTGGAACATTTCGACGATCCAGAGTTAGTACACAGTCTGCAACGTATCATCGAATTTCTTGGCACTTTTGCCTTTGCCATCTCCGGGATTCGCCATGCCGCTGCCCAGCATTTTGACTGGTTCGGTGGATTTGTGTGTGGATTTGCCGTAGCCATCGGCGGAGGCACCATACGCGATGTCATGCTCGGTGCGACACCGTTCTGGATGACTTCGCCCATGTATATTCTCTGCACGGCACTCGCCCAAGTGTTTGTAGTTCTCTTTGCTCAATCGCTGAAGCGTCTTGATAACGCCTGGTTTGCGTTTGACACTTTAGGACTTGCTCTATTCACCATCGCTGGTATCCAAAAGACACTCGCCTGCGGTCACCCCTTTTGGGTGGCAATCGTTATGGGATGCATCACGGGAGCCGCTGGAGGAGTGATTAGAGATATCCTGCTCAACAAGGTTCCCGTGATCTTCCACAAGGAAATCTACGCGATGGCCTGTGTGGCTGGTGGCGGACTCTATTGGGCAATGCTGAAGTTGGGCGCTGGTCTTACGTTTACAGTAACTGCCGTTTTCATAGTGATCTGCCTCATTAGATTCTTAGCGGTGAAGTATCATATCTCATTACCCCTGCTGAAAGGCGAAGAACAGCCTTCGCATATCTCACGACGGCAAAGAGAGAAATGAGGGAGTGTGTCAAGTTTTGATGGATCCAGTTGGCATTACAGAATATATTTCTTAATTTTGCACGGTAAAGGAGAACTCATAGATAAATGTAAATCCACAAAAAATGACGAAATGATCTTAGCAACGATATCAGACGAGGAGCTGCGCAAGGCGGCAGAAGAGGGGACTTGGAACTTCATTGAAGCCGTTAACGGTGCCCTCCTTAAGGCCATCGGAGGAGAGCTAACGGCTGAGAACATAGGTGAACTGAACTCCGATCAAATCACGCTCATAGGCTATGCTGCCCTCCACGAGGAAGTAATGGACGGTGGATTTGTTGAACTCATCCACAATGGCTGGGGAAGTTTCATCTTTCTCAACCCTTTTGCAAAGGCCATACGTCTTTGGGGCGTGGATGAGCTCGCCACGATGCTTAACAAGGGGCACCGACTGTACTGCAAATATCATAGTGAAATTGAGCGGGACTGCACAGACGATGAATTTATGGCCTTATTTGAAAAATATCCTGAGTTTGACAGCTTGGACGACACTTTTGTGGAAAATGAGGAATCGTTTACTGACACGGTGGCACGCTACGTGGACGACCACCTGTCCAACTTCGTAAACATAGTATGAATAAGCAAGAACAAGAAATAAGAAAGAAAAGTCCTGTACAGATCAAGAACAAGAAGGCTTCATTTGAATACTTCTTTGTTGACACATACACTGCAGGAATCGTGTTGACTGGGACGGAGATCAAGAGCATCCGCAACGGCAAGGCGTCGCTCGTGGATACCTACTGTGCAATTTACAATGGCGAAATATGGGTAAAAAATATGTATGTGGCCCCCTATTTCTATGGCAGCTTTGCCAACCATTCTGTGCGCCGGGACAGAAAGCTCCTCCTCACCAAACGAGAAATCAAGAAATTGCAGGAAGCTGAAAAAACACCCGGCATGACCATCGTCCCCACCCTGATCTACATAGACGAGCATGGACGGGCAAAGATGGATATTGCACTGGCCAAAGGCAAGAAACTCTATGATAAGCGTCAAACCTTGCGAGATAAAGAAGACCGACGTGAAATGGACCGGGCAAGAAAGAACTTTTAAAGACCGATATGACAATTCAGGATACTGCCAGACACAAGATTATCGTCCTTGACGGAGCATTAGGAACAAAGATCCAGAGCTATGGCCTTACGGAGGCCGACTTCAGAGGAGAACTTTTCAAGGATCTGCCGGGCCAACTGAAAGGCAACAATGACATGCTTTGCCTGACCCGACCGGACATAGTGGCAGAAATTCACAAGAAATACCTCGAAGCTGGGGCGGATGTGATAGAAACCAACACCTTTTCCTCCCAAACCATCTCACAGGCCGACTACGGTCTGCAACACGCAGCCCGCGAGATGGCTCTCCAAGGAGCAAGGATAGCCCGGCATGTGGCCGATGAATGGTCGACAGCAGAATGGCCTCGGTTTGTGGCCGGCAGCATGGGACCCACCAACCGAATGCTCTCGATGAGCGACGATGTAGACCATCCTGCAACAAGGTCGATCAGCTATGACCAACTTCTTGAAGCCTACACAGAACAGGCTGCGGCATTGATAGAAGGAGGAGTAGACTTGCTACTGATAGAGACTTGCTTTGACACGCTCAACGCCAAGTGTGCGGTAGATGCCGCGCGAAGGGCCATGGATAATTCGGGACGCGAGGTTCCTGTCATGGTAAGCGTCACATTCAGCGACAATTCCGGAAGAACATTAAGCGGACAAAATTTGGATGCTTTCATGACGAGCATGGAACCACTTGGACTTTGGGCGATCGGAATGAACTGCGGCATGGGGGCACGCCAATTGATGCCCTATGTGAAGCAGATGGCAGCCAAGTCGCCTGTACTTGTCGGCGCATACCCCAATGCCGGACTGCCCAATGCCATGGGAGAATACGACGAATCACCAGAAAGCATGGCCGACGAAATGAAGGAATTTCTCGATGAAGGGCTGCTAAACATCATCGGAGGATGTTGCGGTACCGACGAGCATTTCATTCAACTATTTGCCCGCATGGCTAAGGATCGTGAGCCACGTCAACCGGCCCCGCGCGACGGGCGACTGAGGCTGTCGGGCCTCGACATGCTGGAAAAGACCGATGAGATCAGATTCGTCAACGTAGGCGAACGCTGCAACGTTGCCGGATCGAGAAAGTTTCTCAGACTCATCAACGAGAAGAAATACGACGAGGCACTGGCTATCGCCCGCAAGCAGGTGGCCGACGGCGCGCTCGTGATTGATGTGAATATGGACGACGCCATGCTTGATGCCCGCAAGGAGATGACGATATTTCTGAACCTCATCGCGACGGAACCCGAGATAGCCAAAGTGCCAGTCATGATCGATTCATCCAACTGGGAAGTGATCAGGGCCGGACTGAAATGTTGTCAAGGCAAGAGCATCGTAAATTCCATCTCGCTCAAGGAAGGCGAGGAAACGTTCATCCGACATGCCAAGGAGGCACAGCGTATGGGCGCAGCTGTAGTGGTGATGCTATTTGACGAACAAGGGCAGGCTGTGAGCTACGAGCGCAAGATAGAAATCGCCCAAAGAAGCTACGATTTGCTCACTCAAAAGGCAGGCATGCCCGACTGTGATATCATTTTCGATCCCAATATTCTCTCCATTGCAACAGGAATGGCAGAACACGACTCTTATGCTGCTGATTATATCAGAGCCGCCGAATGGATCAGAAAGCATTATCCGTTATGCCATATCAGTGGAGGGGTAAGCAATCTAAGCTTCTCTTTCCGCGGAAACAATTATATCCGCGAGGCCATGCATGCAGTCTTCCTCTATCATGCCATCCAGCATGGTATGGATTTTGGTATCGTGAATCCTGCGACTAAAGTCACTTACAACGACATACCAGCTGATCAGATAGGCATTTTTGAAGATGCCATTCTCTACCGGCGAAAGGGTGCTGCCGATGACCTGATCAGCCTCGCAACAAAGCTCAAAGAGCAACAGGCGGGAAAAGACAACTCTTTGAAAGGTAATCAGTCGGATGAATGGAGAAATGGAAATCTGGAAGATCGCTTGAAATATGCCCTCAGGAAGGGGGTGGGCGACTGGCTAACGAAAGATCTGACCGAGGCACTCCGTTTATATCCCCATGCCATCGACATCATTGAAGGACCACTCATGAATGGGATGAACGAAGTGGGCGATCTGTTCGGCCAAGGCAAGATGTTTCTACCACAGGTGGTGAAAACCGCACGCACCATGAAACAGGCCGTAGACTTCCTTCAACCCTACATTGAGGCAGAAAAGGCGGAAGAGAAAACATCGTCGGGAAAGATTGTCCTGGCAACTGTGAAAGGTGACGTGCACGACATTGGCAAAAATATCGTCGGCGTTGTGCTTGCCTGCAACAACTTTGACATTACTGATTTGGGGATCATGGTGCCAGCAGAGAAGATCGTAGAGACGGCAAAGAGGGAACATGCCGACATGATTGGCCTTAGCGGACTTATCACGCCCTCACTGACTGAAATGGCCAATGTGGCCCGGCTCATGAAAGAATCAGGACTGAATATACCGATTCTTGTGGGTGGAGCAGCCACTACCCTACCCCACACTGCCTTAAAGATTCAGCCGGTCTACGATGGCCCTGTGGTATGGATTAAAGATGCGGCACAGATTGTCGGTGTGGCCAACGCCCTGCTTTCCGAAGCTACTCGCGAAGCTTTCACCCACAAATTGGCAGGAGACTATGAGCTGATACGCCATAGCTATGAGGCCAAACAGCAGAAGCTTCAAGGCATTGAGGAAGCCAGACACAACAAATTGAACCTGTTTAACAATTAGCGAAAAGATATGAGAAAGTTGATATTAACATTGTTCTGCGCCATGGCAACGATCTTGGCGCAAGCGCAAATAGAGATATGGAGCTCTATAGCCAAGGCTCCACGTGATATGAAGACAACTGACTATGGCAAAGCAGAGCCTCTGACACTCGACATCATCAAAGACGGCAGCCGGCAAGTGCTGGTCGACACGGCACGCTATGTCGTGGAGCGTATCGATCAGGAAATCTCGACAGACTCCATAAAGAGCACAGAACTAAGTGCTACCGACTGGAAGGGGGATGAATACGTGTTTAAGTTCAACCGGGACCTATACGCCGAAAGTCCGTTGATGCGCTACTGTGTGATTATGTTCTCAGCCAACAATCCCTACCAGTGGACTTATTATTTCTGTAAAGAACCCAAATAAAAGACAACACCCAGCCTCCGATTCCGCGTTGACGGATAAGGAGACTATAAATAATAGAATAGAGAAAATGTTTCAAAAGAAAAGAAGATGGCACATGATTCCTGGCCAGCCCAAGACAGAACTTGATGAAAAAATAATGTATTGGGAAAGTAAAGGAAAACTGGTACCCACGCGGGATATGGTACGTACCCCCGAGCAGATTGAAGGTATTCGTAAAGCAGGCGCCGTTAACACTGGCTGCCTCGACGCTGTTGCTAACGCTATCCATGTGGGAATGAACACCCAGGAGATCGACGATATCTGCATGGCCTATTGCAAAGAGCACAATGCTAATCCCTCCTGCCTCAACTACGAGGGCTTCCCAAAGAGCGTCTGCACGAGCATCAATGAGGTAGTCTGCCACGGAATACCCAAGAAGGAAGACGTGCTGCAGCCTGGTGACATCGTCAATGTGGACATGACGCTCAGCGTTGACGGCTATTTCGGCGATGCCTCCCGCATGTTCATCATAGGCGGAAAGACTACCCCTGAGAAGGAACAATTGGTAAGAGTGACCAAAGAATGTCTGGACATCGGTGCAGAGGCTGCCAAGCCCTATTGTTTTGTTGGCGACATCGGTCATGCCATTCAGAAGCATGCAGAGAAATACGGCTACGGCGTGGTGCGCGATCTGTGCGGACATGGAGTCGGACTGGCTATGCATGAAGAGCCAGACATCCTTCATTATGGACATAAGGGTACGGGTATGCTGCTCGTCCCCGGCATGGTGTTCACCATTGAGCCAATGATCAACATGGGCACATGGAAAGTGTTTATCGATGCCGACGATCCCTACGGATGGGAAGTCATAACAGGCGACGAGAAACCCAGTGCACAGTGGGAGCATACTTTCCTTATGACCGAACATGGTGTGGAAATCCTGTCTTATTAATGTTTAGATTGAATGATGAAAGACATTTATATATTAGGTATAGAATCAAGTTGCGATGACACATCTGCCGCCGTTCTCCGCAATGGCGTGATACTCAGCAACGTCACTGCTTCCCAAGAAGTTCATCGCGCTTACGGCGGTGTTGTTCCCGAGTTGGCTTCCCGTGCTCATCAGCAGAATGTTGTTCCCGTTGTTGACCAAGCTATCAAACGCGCAGGCATCACCAAAGAAGACCTCTCGGCTGTAGCCTTCACGCGTGGCCCAGGATTGATGGGCTCACTGCTTGTAGGCGTAACCTTTGCGAAAGGTTTTGCCCGGTCATTGGATATTCCCCTCATCGACGTCAACCACCTGCAGGGCCACGTGATGGCTCATTTTATCAAGGAGAGCGACGATGACAACTCCCATCCACCCTTCCCTTTCATTTGCTTATTAGTATCGGGCGGCAACTCACAAATTGTAAAGGTGAATGCCTACAACGATATGGAGGTCTTGGGGCAAACTATCGACGACGCTGCAGGCGAAGCCATTGATAAGTGTTCAAAAGTAATGGGATTGGGTTATCCAGGTGGCCCCATCATCGACAAACTCGCCCGCCAGGGAAACCCGCAGGCATTCAAGTTCTCTGAGCCTCACATTCCGGGACTCGACTATTCTTTCTCCGGATTGAAGACCAGTTTCCTGTATAACTTGCGTAAATGGGTTGCTGAAGATCCAGACTTTGTGGAGCATCACAAGGAAGACCTCGCTGCCAGTCTCGAACACACTATTGTCGATATTCTTATGAAGAAGCTTCGCTTAGCTGTTAAACAGACAGGTATCAAACATGTGGCTGTAGCTGGAGGGGTCAGTGCCAATAATGGCCTACGCAATGCTTTTCGCGAGCACGCCGCAAAGTACGGTTGGACCATCTATATACCCAAGTTCAGCTATACAACAGACAATGCGGCCATGATAGCCTGTGTAGGTACATTTAAATATCGCGACAAGGCTTTCGCCTCTATCGACTTGCCCGCTTTTTCAAAGGTTACCTTTCAATAATTTGAGGAAATGAAGGACAACAACTTCATTAACAACAAATTAGAGCTTTAAGAACACTAAATAATATACGAGAATATGGAATTTGAATCAAAAGTCTTGAGCAAGGAGATCCAGCAGGTTCTTTACGACAACGGAAAAACGCTGGGTACAGCCGAAAGCTGTACAGGCGGGCGCATTGCCGAAGCCATTATTGCCACCCCCGGGGCAAGCAACTACTTCAAAGGGGGCATCATCTGCTATACCAACGAGGTGAAAGAACGGCTTCTCCACGTATCTCACCAAGTGCTGGAAGAACAGACAGCTGTCTGCGAAGAAGTTGCCCGCGAGATGGTCATCGGTGCTTGCGACGCCCTCAACTGCGATTATGCCCTTTCGGCTACGGGTATAGCCGGCCCCGACGGAGGTACTCCCGATATCCCCGTTGGTACAATTTGGCTGGGATATGGATCAAAAGATGAGGTGAAAACTTTTAAGCTCACTGAAGATGACGGACGAGACTTAAACTTAAGTCACGCGACGAATCAAGTATTGAAACTCTTTTTAGAATACTTAAAATCACATCTCTAAACCACATGAAGGTCAGATTATTCACTATAGCCGCTGTGCTGTTCCCCTTATGGGCGACGGCACAGCGGTTGTCGGTTGATATCAATAATTGGCAATTCTCAAGAGATCAACAACATTGGCAACAAGTGAAAGTTCCCCACGATTGGGCCATTGCTGGTCCATTCGATAAGAAATGGGATCTACAATATGTTGCTATCGCACAGAATGGCGAAACCGAGAAGACGGAAAAATCAGGACGGTCTGGAGCTCTGCCATGGATAGGCAGAGGCTATTATCGCACACACATCGATGGCACCCGGCTCCAAGGAAAACGGGTTGTCCTGGCTTTTGATGGAGCTATGGCCGATCCCCACGTCTTTGTCAACGGTAAAGAAGCAGGGCGATGGGCTTATGGCTATAATGCCTTCCGTATCAATATCACCCCATTTATAAAACCAGGCAACAACCTCATCGAGGTAAATCTCAACAATCTTGAGGAGAGCAGCCGATGGTACCCCGGTGGTGGAATCTATCGTCCCGTCCACCTCATAGCCACTTCTCCCATAGCTATTGACGACAGGTCGGTCTTCTGCCACACAATTTCTGTTAACGACAAAGAAGCTGTTCTTGGGGTTTCGGCTGCCCTTACCGACAGCAGCAATCAGAAACTGACCTACACCCTAAAGGATTGCCAAGGACGCACTGTAGCTTCAGCCGAAGGAACAGGCCAACTTAGCCTCAGAGTGGCCAATCCAAAGTTGTGGTCGCCCGACCACCCTTATCTCTATACCCTCACAGTGGCCTACAATGATGGAGGAAGGTGCCGCGATGCTTACTCCTTGAAAACGGGCATTCGCACCCTCACCATTGGCAAAGAAGGTGTCAGACTAAACGGCAGGCCTCTCCCTATCAAGGGAGTATGTCTTCATCATGACCTCGGGCCATTAGGTGCGGCTGTCAACAAAGCTGCCATTATCCGCCAAGTCAATATTCTTAAAGACATGGGGGCAAACGCCATTCGCACATCCCACAATATGCCCTCTCAGACCCAAATGCAGGTTTACGACTCTTTGGGAATTGTAGTAATGGCCGAGAGCTTCGACATGTGGCTCTATCCCAAATGCCAAAACGGATATGCCCGGCTCTTCAAGGACTGGGCTGACAGAGACATTACCAACCTTGTCCTTGCAAATCGAAACCACCCCTCGCTTATCATGTACAGTATTGGGAATGAGATTCCAGAGCAGTGGAGTGACCAAGGACGTGAAATAGCGCGCCATCTGCAAGATCTCTGCCATCGTCTCGACCCTACAAGAATGGTCACGCAAGGAATGGACCGTCCCGATGATGCTTTGAAGTCAGGGTTTGCGCAAGTGATGGATATTCCAGGATTCAACTATCGGGTATGGAAATATCCTAAAGATATCAGCCACCTCACATGTGGATATTTGCTCGGATCTGAGACAGCCAGCACCATCAGTTCGCGTGGCGTATACAAGTTTCCTGTCACTTGGGGGGCAAATATCACCTATCCTGACGGTCAATGCAACGGCTACGATACGCAATGGTGTCCCTGGAGCAACCTGCCCGAAGAAGATTTCATTGCCCAAAGCGATGCATCCTATACCATAGGACAGTTTGTATGGACGGGATTCGACTACCTGGGGGAACCAACGCCCTACGACAGCTATTGGCCAGCACGAAGCAGCTATTTTGGCATTTGCGACCTTGCCGGCCTACCGAAGGACCGTTATTACCTCTACCGCTCAGTCTGGAATACGAAGGAAAACACTGTCCACGTTCTGCCACACTGGACTTGGCCGGGCCGGGAAGGACAGATCACTCCTGTTTTTGTCTATACCAGCTATCCTTCAGCAGAACTTTTTATCAATGGCAAAAGTATGGGCAAGCGCACAAAATTGTCCATCACCGATGGAGAGTATAATACAGGACGCCCAGCCACCCCTTCAGATGCAGAGCGGCGTGCTGCACGCTACCGACTAATGTGGAACGATATTAAGTATGAGCCAGGCGAACTGAAAGTGATTTGTTATGATGATTCTGGCAATCAGGCAGCTGAAATATCAGAACACACGGCAGGCAAGGCATGTGCTATAAAACTCCAAGCCGATCGGGACACCATTCAGGCCGATGGCAGCGACTTGGCCTACATAACCGTGTTCTTGACTGACAAAGATGGCTACCCGATACCAACAGCAGAAGACGAACTGCAGTTCACAGTTAGTGGGGCTGGCACATTTAAAGCGGTTTGCAATGGAGATGCAACAAGTCTTGAATCCTTTGTCAAACCTCAGATGAAACTTTTCAGCGGCAAGCTCGTGGTTACGATTCAAGCTACTGAACAGAAGGGCGACATCATGCTGAAGGTGAATGATGTTAATCAACCTCAGCTTTCGGCAGAAATGAGACTGATAGCTGAATGATATATTCTTTTACAAATAGAGGATGCATCCACCAATATCTTGGATGTATCCTCTACTTTTTATTTACCAATAACCACATTCCTATCTTTTCGAGGCCGTGGACTTCTCCTATCTGAATCCCCAAAGACTCCAAAACCAAGCCGAGCAGAATATCCTTGGAGATGAGGCTTCAAACCACTTAGCAGCTATCTGTCAGCTAACCCCTGATTCCCAATTGGTAATGTCTCTCCATAGGGTATCTTCCTGTAGCAATTGGCACAGACACATATTGTTACAATTAGTCTTGTCGGACTGATCTTGCAGGTGTGTTTTGTCTGACAATGCGATGCAGAGAATTTGCAAAATAGGTTTATCGCTCCAATTCATATCATGATGAGCTATAGCTACAAGACAGTAGGTTATGATGGAGATGAAAATCTGAATGCGAACGCCATTTTCCTTAGTGCCCCAAAACTTCTCTTAAAGTGCGGGCTCCCAGATGGCAGCCGGCGGGCTCCCAATTGTCACCCCGCTGGCTCGCATAAGGCTGCCGACTGTCTCCCAACTGCAAGCTGCCATCAACAAACAGTCATTGAATAATGAAAAGACGAAAATTGGGAAGTGACTTCACCTTTTCTGGAGAATGCCTACATTCATACGTCTCCATAAGCATGCCGGTACACATCTCCAAAGAAAGACAAGCGCCCGATAGCGCCAATCTATAATCTCTACATGACGATGTGCCTCAACGGCCCTCATGATTCTATCAACAGCATAACCTAAAGGCATGGTCATTGGAAAATGACTGCCTTTCAGTAAAGGCGTATCAATGAATCCAGGTCTGATCTCCGTGAATCCGACTTTGGTCTTTCTTACGTGAGCTTGCTGCTCCAAAGCTTGTAAATAGAAATGCTGAAAAGCTTTTGTTGCGCTATAGCTTGGTGCAGCTCCCAATCCGCGGACACCTGCAATACTTGAAACAACTGCAATATGTCCACCTCCTTGTGCTGTCATCAGCCGATAAGCTTCACCTACCATGCGGGTGAACCCATAAGCATTGGTGAGGACCGTTGATTCTTCGATGTCCGAAAGGAGCGAGGCGTTCATCTTGCCTATGCCCGAGACATGAAAATAGAGATCAACATGTCCCATGCGCTGGAAGATTTGATCCAGTAGAGTAACAGCCGAATCTTCACAGACATCTAATTGCACAGCTATGGAACCATTTGGGGCTTTATCCAATAGTGGCAACAACAAAGACCTGCGACGTGCTGCCAAGGCGACTCGCCAACCTTTGGTAATCAACCGCGAAGCTATTTCCTGCCCTATGCCTGAGCTCGCACCTACAACTATTGCTGTATTCATCTTTGGTTCTACTTTTTATAGTACTCATTATCCGTTCTCCCACACAAAATAGTTGTGCGCATTCCCCAACATCTGTTCCGAAAAAGCCGTTTGAAAATTAGCCTCTCTTATATAGTATCTTTAGTTCTATATCTCTTTTTTCGTTTTACTACTGTAATGAGTCGTAAATCACCTGACGGTGATGTGGAAACATCCTTGGTTTACCTCATATTTGATGTAGCATCTGTTGTCTTGTCTCAGATCGTCAAGGACTTCAGCCAACACCCATTTCAACGTATCATTCCTTACAGCCCTTCGGTTCGGACCTTCTGGATCTTCTATCGTTTTATAACGGTTGTAGCAGAGATCAAAAGTAGTACCATATCGATGACAGCTATTTTGTGACGCGTTGGAATTATGTCCACGCAATTTCTGCATGTCGTACTCACTACGCATCACACTGGTAACTATCACTTTGTGCAAAGGAATCCCCTTGTGCTGAAGGCTGTCGAAAAAATTTCGGCCGATATCCTGCAAAAGGACAGAAGCTCGGGGCACAAGAAATGGCTGGCTGTTGCGCAATCTGTCAACATAGAAATAGGGATTGCTGCCAACGTAGACAAGCCGGTTCTTCCGCTTATCCATATCGGCAGTATTATCGGAAGGCTTAACTCCCCAACGCTGGGCTGCGAGCAACTGAACGTCGTTGAGATCGGGAAAGGTGTTACCAAAATTAGGCACACTGTATATTCTCTCTTTAACAGGTCTTCCATCATGCTTGAAGAATTCGATCCCCTTGGGCAGAGGTATACTCATGCAGCTGTCGTAGCGAAAAGACATGGAGGTTGGTGTTACCTCAGAGACCGACAAAGATGTGTTCTGTGCTTCCTTATCGGGCTTCGTGATCTCCGCCGAAGACTTATGATCGGTAGCAATGCCTGGAAAAATAAGGCGCACGAGAGCTAAGAGGAATGTTACAATCAGAAAGCCAAGCAGGAATTGTTTCTTTTTTATCTTTTTCATGAAAAACTTCTTTTGCGTTGACGAGCAGATCGGAAGTCGACAATTCTATCACATCACCTCAGCCTCTTTAATCCATTGTGTCGACATCGCATCCGAGGGCATTCGCCAGTCGCCACGGGGACTGAGACTGACACTTCCCACCTTAGGCCCGTCGGGCAGACAACTTCTCTTAAATTGCTGGGCAAAGAAGCGGCGCAAGAAAGTAAGCAACCATTTCTTGATTTCATCGCCATCATGACGAGACGCAAAAGCACGATCAGGATGATCAAAAGCGTTCTTGGCCATAAGAAAGATCTTTCGAGGTGAAAAGCCCAACCGCAAAAAATAATAGAGGAAGAAGTCGTGAAGCTCATAAGGGCCTACAAGGTCCTCCGTCTTTTGCTGGATATTACCGTTATCATCGGCCGGTATCAATTCTGGAGATATAGGAGTATCTATAATATCAAGAAGAATAGCCTTTGATGTGGCATCAAGCTGCGATGCAGCATAAGCCACAAGGGTCTTAATGAGCGTTTTAGGAATGGAGCTGTTTACTCCATACATGCTCATATGGTCGCCATTGTAAGTGGCCCATCCTAAAGCCAATTCCGAAAGGTCACCGGTTCCAACGACCAAGCCTCCTACTTGATTGCTCAAGTCCATAAGTATTTGCGTACGCTCGCGTGCTTGTCCATTCTCATATGTGACATCATGAACATGAATGTCATGACCAATGTCCTCAAAATGCTGGGTCACACTCTTGGCTATAGATATCTCTCGGATACTGATACCAAGGCTCTCCATAAGATGAATGGCATTATGATATGTGCGATCGGTAGTACCAAATCCTGGCATTGTTACGCCATAAATACCTTTTCGGTCAAGTCCCAACAACTGAAAAGCTCTAACACAGACTAACAATGCAAGGGTCGAATCAAGTCCACCGCTGATCCCCAACACCACTTTGCTGCTATGGGTATGTTGCAGACGCTTCACCAATCCCATAGCTTGAATGGTAAAAATATCCTCACAGGTTGAATCACGCTTCTCATCCGTCGGAACAAAGGGAAGCGGATCAAAATGGCGTTCGAGTTTAAACGGATGATTATGCACGGACTCACAGTGAATAGTGCACACAGACTCGCTGAGCATCCTGCGTTGAGCATTAACGAATGTAGTATTTGTTCGTCGTTCTGTTCGAAGGCGTTCTATATCGATTTGTGCAGTTTGCAAGTAGGGATCCATCGAAAAACGCTTGCCTTCTGCCAACAGTTGCCCGTTCTCATAGATAATGGCATTTCCACCATAGACCACGTCCTGTGTGCTCTCACCGAATCCACATCCACTGTAAACATAGCCGGATATGGTACGGGCACTCTGCTGAGACAGCAAACTCTCAAGATAGGCATGTTTGCCAATAAGCTCGTCACTGGCCGAAAGATTGAAAATCAAGTCGGCTCCGGCAAGAGCCAAATGATTACTGGGAGGAGTTGGTGCCCAAACATCCTCACAGATCTCAATACCAAAGCGGACTCCTTCAGCAGTAGTAAACAACATGGGGTCGGAATGAACAATAAGCTGCTCACCAGCATAGTTTACGGGAGTAGGTCGCAAGTCTTGAGAAGAAGCGAACCAGCGCTTCTCATAAAATTCGGCATAATTGGGCAAATAAGTTTTCGGAACGATGCCCAACAACTTGCCTTTCTGGAAGACTATCGCAGCGTTGAGCAACAAATCTCCCGCAGGCACTGGCGCACCTACAATAACGATAACGTCTCTGTCGGCAGAGAACCGGACAAGTCGCGCAACAGCAGCCTCAGATGAAGATAATAATTGAGACTGGCGAAACAGGTCTTGGCAAGTGTACCCGGTTATAGACAACTCGGGAAAGACAACAATTTCAACGCCCTGCGTCTCGGCCTGCAAAATAAGTTGCTCTATCTGATTGCTGTTGTATTCACAGTCGGCCACTCTCACCGTCGGGACAGCAGCCGCGACCTTTAAGAATCCATAGTTCATAGTTGTAGTTCTAATTATCTAATCGTAACTTGTGTGGCCCCATACCCATATTCCTGGAACGATGCATCTTGATAAGTATATTTCTTATAGCGGTATTGCAGATCATTGATGAGAGCACGTCGCAAAACGCCTTCGCCCTTACCGTGGATGAAAACGATCTTTGTCCCCTTAGCTTTCGCAAACTCGGCCAATGTGTCTCGGAAGATCTTCAATTGATAATTTAGAATGTCCACATTGCTCATACCATTTGTAGTCTCTAAAATCTCATTCGCATGAAGGTCTACGACAACGGTATTGTCCATAGAGCGATATCTGTAATAGGGAGAATGCTTCTTATTGCCTTTACTCTGACTATCATCATATCGTCTTAAGGGCTCCTCAGCCGAAGACTTGGAATGGATTCTGGCTTGTGATTTAGTGTCTGTTTCCTTTGCTGTTTCGTTTGAAGAAAACATCTGACGTTTCATCTCCTGAGCGTCAATGGTTGTCGTTATCATGGGCTTGTCCTCTTCGACAAGTTTGAACATCAGCACAGGGGACTCGAAATATATCGTCTTTTCATAACAATGATATTTATAGAAACGAACCGGATTAATACGGAACCTTAAATCTATCGGTGACTTCGGCACATAAGGCTTTGTGGATTTAAAAGCCAACAACTGGATGCCGATATGCTGCATCTCATTTAAATCCTCAAAACCTACTTCTTCCAAGAAGAGCTTTGTATTTGGCTCTACATAGCCACGTTGTCTTAAAGTCCAATTGTTTCCCTCAGCAACACTGTAAACGTAAAGCATGTCGTAATTGCAGTCATTGATAAGGTATACCTCGAAACGGGTATTTGAGAGGTTCTTGACATCCATCGGCACAAAGGCAAGGATCACATTTAGTCTGTTTCCCTCCTTGCGCTCCTCTGGTTTCCGCTGATAGGTAATGTCCCCGTCGGCCGGATCCTCTTCTATTTCAGTTTCTGATTCCGTGGTGTCCTGACCGTCCCGAAGTAACGATGAGATTGATCTACCATCGTGATTTATCGTCTGAGGCTTCTTCTCCCCTCGTTTGCTTACCACACGCGTTGTTGAATAGTCACTATCCTCTTCAACAACTACGTCATTGACAGATGTAGGAATCTGGAAACCATCGGCATCCTCAACCAAAACTATGCTGTTACCCTGAAATCCAGCGACCACACCACCGCCAACATCATTCAGGAATCTTACTCTATCTCCAATTTTCATATTTTCAAATTTAGAAGTATGTATGTTTGTTTCCCAATCAGCCAATCCACCTTAAGGGATAAGCAACGAACTGTCGCCATAACTCAGAAACCGAAATCCATGGTTGAGAGCATAATCGTAGATTTTACGCCAATCACCATTGACAAATGCACTAACAAGCAACAACAATGTTGATTGAGGCTGGTGAAAATTGGTTAATAACATCTTAACAATCTTATACTTATAACCTGGAGCGATAATGATCTGTGTGCTGGTATGCAATGCTTCCAACCCATCACGTTCCAACCAATCAATAATATTATTAATAGCCTGCACTGGTGTTATGGGAGAACCATTCACAACAACCAATCCCTCGTCATTATGTGGTAAGTCGTAAGGTGCCCACTGCTCAACGTGAAGCTGATCTTCATTAGCCGTTGGATTGAGAGCTATAGCAACGCCCACATAGTATAAGCTCTCCAACGTACGCACACTGGTCGTGCCAATAGCAAAGGCACAAGCGTTATGCTTGACAAGGTTTTGCAAAGTATGCCGATGAACGCAGATAAACTCAGAGTGCATCTCATGGCCTTCAATCTCTTTACTTTTAACGGGCTTGAAGGTACCAGCCCCAACATGAAGTGTGACCTCCTCTCGCTCTACGCCCAACCTCTCAATAGCCTCCAGAACTTGATTTGTAAAATGGAGTCCAGCTGTTGGAGCAGCCACACTCCCTTTGATCTTAGAATACACGGTCTGGTAGGTAGTTTTGTCGCTCTCCTCCGTTGCTCTGTTAAGGTATGGAGGAATGGGAAGCTCACCAACAGAATCCAAAATGTCTGCAAAAGAAGTAGAAGGGTCATCCCAGTCGAAGTCAACCCAATAGTTGGTCCCCGTTGCACTATGCGCACCCCGTTCACGATCAAGAGTAGCTTTAAGCATAAGGGACTTGCCGTTAACCGTAAACTCTCGTTGGAGAGAGCCTTCCTTCCACTTCTTCAAGTTGCCAATCATGCATAGCCAGGAGCAATGCCCTGTGGTCTGAAATATCTGCTCATAGTCTGAAGGTGATGCCGGCTCCATCAAGAATACCTCGATCAAAGCCCCTGTATCCTTATGAAAATGTAGACGAGCCTGTATGACCCGTGTATTATTGGCCACCATCAGAATACCCGAATGCAAATGCTTAGGCAAATTATAAAAAATATCCTCATTCACCACACCATGATCATAGATAAGCAATTTGCTATGATCACGGGGAGTCACAGGGAACTTCGCAATTCTTTCGGCGGGAAGAGGATAATTGAAATCACTGATTTGTATATGTTTTGTATCCATAGCGTTATCAAATAAGCGATAGAACAAGTGCTGCAACTAAGGTCAAAGTCAACACGTTGAGCACTATATTTATATCAAGAAGGGAATAACCTGTTGAAGTGTATTGAGAGGAGACGTAAGTAATCTTCACACTTACACGTTTATAAATCTTCGCATAAAACAAGTAATAAACAACTACTCCAACCAATGCGCCCCATGCAAGACCACAGAAAATATCAAGCGGATAATGTAGACCAAGATAAATCCGTGTATAGCAATTGACAAGTGACCAACAGATCATGAATAGATTGAAAGTTTTATCACGGACAAGCAAGCAAAAAAATACTGCTAAAGACATTGTGTTAGAGGCATGAGCTGAGAAAAAGCCATAATCACCTCCTCTAAACGCATTAACGACATGTACTAAATATTTAATCTCAGGGTCATTAGATGGCCGATAACGTGCAACCCATGGCTTCATGATCAGGTCAGCCATCACATCCGACAAAAAGACACATAAGGCCGCAGATCCCACGACAAGTATAATTTGCTGCATTGTCTCATTGTTTTTGACAACAAGACATACCAAAGCAATATACAAAGGGACCCATGTAAGTCCGGATGTAAGGACCTGCATAAATCCATCCATAAATAGAGAACCGCCTCCATTGAGGTTGAAGAACAGTTCGCGGTCTAAATCCAATAATGACTGAATGTTCATCATTTCACAGATCTGGTGGAGAGAAACACTTAAGAAGCATCGGCCTCATCAAGATGAATCACCCAACCATATTTCTCCTTAATATTATATTTCTTCCAATTGATGTGTAAGTACCCAGCCTTCTCTTCCGTCAGCAAGCTTTATGCCTCTCCAATCAGGAAGACTCTTATCCGATATCTCCACCCGCGTACCTTCGTGGAGAATAAAGGATTCACCAGAGTTCTTTGCTGGTGTTTTTTTCACATTCACAGAACTGGACATGATAATTGCCCCCCGACGATTAATCAACTGCTCTTTCTGCTGAAATGCGAAAAGATTACTCAGCAGGAAAACCACAAAGAAGACAACACCTCCAAAAAAGCCTATCTTACGCGAAAGAACTGTCGGGCCAAACAAGTAGGTCAGCACCAGCAGTAGCGCGGCTATTATGGAAACAATGGCAGTTGTCGCCCAATTGTCGACACTCGTAAAATTTACAAGTGCCTTATACCAGGTAACAAAAAACATCTCACTTTTCGGAGCTATCTGGTCAATTGTACGTGACCGAGCAAACTCAAGATTAAATCGTATATCTTTATCGCCGGGAGACAGCATTGATGCACGCTCATAATTGAGTACGGCATGAGGGACATCCTGTGAACGAAAATAGGCATTGCCCAAATTGTAATAAATGTCAGCACTGGCTCCTTTCTTAAGCAGTTCTTGATAATCCTTTATGGCTTGATGGTAGTTGCCTTTAAGATATTCATTGTCAGCATTTTCCTTTGTAATAGCCCCAGCTTCCATTGGAAAAAGAATAGCCAGAAAAAGAAGTACCGACAAAACTGTCTTCTTAGACTTTTTATTTTGTTTCATTACATTTTCAATATTCTCTATAGCCGTCATGGCCGACTCAAAAGTTTTACTCATATTGCCCTCTGAATCGCCTGGAGCAAAACGCTCATACTCACACTCATCCAAGGCATTAATAAACTTCTGGATGGTTTCGGGGTTAACACCATGACTTTCCAACATTTCTGAGATATTATCTCGCGAAAGTTTCTCTACAGGCATATTGAGTTTATTGCTGACATAGCCCCATAAAGCACGTAGCACCTCGTCGTAGAATTCACTTCTCTTGCTTGCGAACATTAAATCGCGGGCATGGCGAAGATGCTTGAATGCAATGCGGTTTGCCTTTTTCCCACGCATCTTCACTACATCGGCATTCTCAATGGCACGCTGACGGAAGATGACAAGTAGAATAATAAAAGCAATCAACGGGACTAAAAGGGCTACCCAATAGCTCACGCTGCCGAAAAAGAATTCATTCATTGGATGCAGTTCTGTCTCTCCCTGCTTAATGGAATGAATATCCTTATCCTTCATATCATCAAAACTTTCAGACGAACTGGAACCAACACCCTTCCCCACTTCTACTGTGAAAGGCTGAGTACGAAGAGTCCGATACTGATTAAGCTGAGTGTCATAATAAACAAACTCAACAGCCGGTATTGTAAATTTACCCTCATTGCGGGGAACTGCAAGAAAATCATAAATCATATTTCCTTCCACTCCATTTGCTGTGAGTTTGGTCTTGTCCGTCACCTTCGCATCATATTTATCAAAATCCTTTGGGAAGTTGACAACGGGCTGCTTCAATAACTTCAAATTACCAATACCACCGATAACGATACGTAAAGTTATCGGGTTACCAGCTTTCACCGACTGCTTGTCAAGTTGGGCCGAGATGTTGAATCTGCCTACTCCTCCGGAGAATCCAACCGGTTTGGCAGGTAGAGGGTCAACTTGTATAGTAAGCCCTGGAGCTACAATATTTTTCTTTACTTCCACATACCCAGAGCCCCCATTAAGGAAAGCCTCCATGGGATCAACTGTACGATTCTGCTGCACAACTATACCACGGTAAGTGATTGGCGGTATCTCAAGTTTGCCCGTCATTTGCGGATACATCACATACTGGCTCCATGTGACGGTCTGATAATTTTTATTGCCTACGCGCTCTATATGAAAGCTTTTCTGCTGTGGCAATGGCACTTCTTGCACATGAAACCCCGTCAGATCAGGCATTTTACCTTCAAGCTGGGTAAGATCAACAGTTGTATAGACTTTGTAAGTAAGCAATACAGGTTCCTGTTCGTGAACCCGTTTCTTGTTGGCACTAACCTTGATAAAAAGTTCATTTCGATTTATTGGTGTTCCCGCCACATCCAATTGCTGACTACTACTCTGATGGTTTCTCGGTGCGCCACCATTAGTTTTTGCAGCTCCAGAGACAGACACTCTTGCTCCATTTGAACTAAGCCACCGACCATTCACCATAGCTTTTAATGGCGGCAGAGCATAGTTTCCGGCTTTGGAAGCATAAAGAGTATAAGTTACAGTGAGGGATGAAGAACTGCTCATGTGACCGTTAACCATCATAAAGCTGGATTGCCTTGAAGTATACGGTCCGGCGATAAGTTCCAATCCATTCGGGAAACCGCCAATGCGGAAATCCTCCACATCACTTGTAGAAATCGTATAGCTCAACCGGAAATTTTCTCCTGTAGCCACATGATGTGGCACAGACACAGAAATTCGCTGAGCCATGGCACCTAAAGTGCCAGTAAGAAAGAAAAATATGAAGAAAAGCCATAACAACTTTCCATCTATGCCATATAGAGTATTCTGTTTCATTTTCTTACAGCGACGGCCCAAAGGCCGCACATTAACAGAAGGCGAGAAGCCCTTCTTACTTTTTGAATCTTAATTAGTCTGGTCTATTTTTACTGCAAAATTACAATTTTAAAATCAGCCCACATAAAGTCTGTCTCTAAATATTATTAAATAGAGTTCCTTTTTCTCAATTTAAGAATGATAATTAAGCAATATAGATGCTCTACTCCCCCCAAACTCGAAAAAGGAATGATGAAAACAGGCCACATTCACTCTGCAAGGCGTTTACTGCAAGGATCCATGCCGTCAGCAAGAAATACGCAATACGAGTGCTTATCTTCTTGCTGATAAAGGACGTGGAAGAAGAGACAGTTCACTTCTTTGAGAGTGTTAGTCCGACCTCTATAAGACTTATCAGAACTTACCAATTCTTCTGAAGTTTTCTACGCTGTGGTTGCCTCATAGCATCTTTCAACCGCTGCTGGGTAGCTTGTTCCTCCTGCATAGCCGCATTCAAAAGCTGCTCAGCATTGTCCTTGCTCATCTGCTCCTTAGGTTGTGGCTGGTTGTTCGGATTCTGCTTGTCTTGATTCTTATTGTTCTGAGTCTGTCGGTTGTTCTTCTTATTATTTTGCTTATTCTTGTCCTGTTTGTTCTTGTTTTGATTCTGTCTCGGCTGATTTTTCAAGAGCTTTTTACACAAAGCGAGATTATAGCGTGTTTCATTATCATTGGGATTATTACGAAGGCTTTCTTCATAAGCCGTTATAGCCTGCTGATAAAGTTGGTGTTGCTGGCAGACAACTCCCAAATTATGAAATACCATTGCTTTTCGGCGGGATGTTTTCTCCAGTCGACCTGCTATCTCATACTGCTTCACAGCAGCCGAGTCTTTCTTTTGAGCAAAAAGAGCACAGCCCAAATTGTAGTGGGCTTGAGGATTTGCTGAATTCTTACCTACCGCCTTGCGATACTCCACCTCGGCCTGTTCAAACTTCTGTTGATGAAACAACCGATTACCCAGGCGTATATGCCCGCGATCGTTTTGAGCCTGAACGCCAAGAACAAAGATGAATGAACACAATATGGATAGTAAACGTCTCATTTCTTCTTAAATAATTTAAGTTTCAACAAAGCCGGATTTTTGCGGTCTAAGATGCATGCCTCGATGATAAGCAGCACAATCACAAGAATGGCAAAAGCCTGGAACTGCTCATCGAAATCGCTGTAGACAACGCTGTCTGTTTGCCCGGTCTGCAGCTTAGCAATAGCGTTATTGAGCTGTTCCTGAGCATCACTCGTGTTGTCAACATGGATATACATTCCGTTTCCTGCTTGAGCCAGTTGACGACACATATTTTCATTGAGCGCCGTCATCACCGTCTCTCCTGCTCCATCCTGAAGATAGCCCCCATTGCCCGTTGGTATGGGTGCCCCTTTGGTTCCGCCGACACCTAATATAAATACATTTATTCCTTTCTTACTTGCTTCTTTAGCGGCTTCTTCAGCACCGCCTTCATGATCCTCACCATCGGTGATGAGGATAATAGCCCGGCCAATTTTATCCTGCTGTGTGAAAGAACTCATAGACACACGCAGGGCACGTGCTATATCTGTACCCTGAGTCTGTATGAGAGAGGGCGATATATTCTGTAAGAACATCTTCGCAGAGACATAATCGCTCGTTATGGGCAGTTGTACAAATGCGTCACCTGCAAAAACCACAAGTCCAATACGATCATTATTGAAGTGGTCTACGAGGTTTTCTATAAGCATTTTGCTTTTCTCCAGACGGCTTGGCACAACATCCTGAGCAAGCATCGAATTAGAGATGTCAAGCGCAATGATACATTCGATACCATTACGCTTCTCATGGCTGACTCTTGAGCCCATCTGAGGCCGGGCCAACATGAGAATAATCAGCGTCAAAGCAGCCAAGAGGAGTACGAATTTCACCATTGAACGAATGGGAGAAACATCTGGTGATAATTGCTTGAGCAAATTCTTATCACCCAACTTCTTCCAGTATTTCTTCTGCTTGCGCCACATCCCAAACCTAATCAGCACAAGGAAGGGAATAACCAGCAACAGCCAAAGATATATAGGATCGTCAAATCTGAACATAATTATCTTTATTTACTATGATATCATGGAAGTCTTCTCAAAACTACCATTCGCAACAAGATCTCTAAAAGCAAGCAAATGAATGCCGCCAAAGCAAAGGGCTGATAGGCCTCATAGCGCTTGGAATAGGATTTCACGCTCATTTTAGTCTTTTCAAGCTTGTCAATATCTTTATAGATACGTTTTAACTCAGCGGTATTCGTTGCCCTGTAAAAGTTTCCATCAGTAGTAGAGGCAATATCCATAAGTGTTTTCGTATCAATTTCCACGGGAATATTGATATACTGTACTCCCCCGGCAACAGGCATTGGATAACGTGCCACCTTATTAGTACCCACGCCAATGGTATAGACACGAATGCCAAAACTTTTCGCTATTTGGGCTGCTGTCAGCGGAGAAATATCGCCCATATTGTTGCTGCCATCGGTCAGCAAGATTACCACTTTGCTCTTGGCCTTTGATTCTTTGAGCCTGGAGACCGCATTAGCAAGTCCCATACCGATGGCGGTTCCATCTTGAATAAGCCCCCGAGCGGAGATGTCGGTCCTCACATTGTTGAGCAAACTAAGCAACGAAGCATGATCTGTCGTCATAGGGCACTGGGTGAAGGCCTCTCCTGCAAAAATTGTCAGTCCGATATTGTCATTGGGACGACCACTGATAAATTCAGACGCAACCTCCTTGGCAGCCTCCATTCTGTTGGGCTGCAAGTCTTCGGCAAGCATAGAGGTGGAGACATCGATCGCCAACATGATGTCAATACCCTCTACATTCTTCTCATCCCATGCATTATGAGTCTGGGGGCGTGCCAAAATGAATACGATCAATATATAGGTGACGCACCTCAACACCATCGGAGCATTGATGAGATTTACCCGCCACGAACGATGAGCATTTTGATAGGCATAGGTATCGCTCATCTTCAAAGTAGGCTCACTTCTCCTGCGTTTCAGGAAATACCACAAAATATATGGTATGAGCAACAGAAGAAGAAAGAAATATTCTTTATTGGCAAATTCCATTATCCCTCCAATTGATAAATGTTAAAAACAATCCAACCTATCATCGCAACAACTAAGATGGCAATCACCCAAAGCAAGACTTTGATGATACGACGGTTTTGCGTAGCCTTCTTCTCATTGTCGCTCAACTTGGGGACGATTCTCTCTTCGGTCGATTCTTCATCTCGTTTGGTCTCATCAATAAAATTGACTGCATTGACCAAATTCAGATCATCCTCATTGATAAGTGTTGAATATTTGGCAAACTTGACAAGGTCGGCAGTCTCAAACAACTCATGAAGCTCACCAATCATCTTCGTATCACCTACACTCTTTAACCGGTCGATGATCTCAGACGAAGTCATTTCCTTTGCATTGAATCCGAAACGCTCGCTGATGTACTGCCGTATAGTGTCGGTCAATTGAGTGTAGTAGGTTTTCGGATCATCAATAGCCGCACGTTTGTCACTTTTTATCTGCTCTATCGCAGTGAGGGCTTTCTGATGCGCCGGAATGTGACGCACTATACGAATGCGGGTGATGATAGGCTTATTCTCACGCAGACGGACATAGAGATAGAAACCTAAAGCGCCCAAAAGCAAGACGAGCAGACCCAATAAGAACAGCGGTGCCCATTCGCTCCACTGAAAGGGAACATCCTGGACATCTTTCGGAGGAAACATCTTGTTTGGATGAAGTGTATCTACTTCAACGGTGAGTACTTTCAGGCCCAAATCATTCGACTGGTAGGCACGACCGTTGACCGTCACCTTCATTCCGGGAAGGGCATACACATTCTGGTCAAAAGACGTAATGGTATATGTTTTCCTTACCCTAATGTTGCCATTATCCACATCAGAAGTATCCGCCGGTGTAGAGGATAACACTTCCACACCGGGAACCAATAGCTGTGAGCGTTTAAAGGACGGCAAGGAAATACTACTGCCTTTCTTGGCGACAACATCCAAGGTGATATGGGCCTGCTGGCCAATAAGCATTTGGACAGAGTCCATATTGGCCTGCACCTGCACCTGACCTGTTGCCGACAGGGGCAACAAAAGCAACAGCAACAAGAGTACTAAACTTGAAATATATGTTTTATTTCCAATCATTTATGAACGTTGCTTAAATAGAAGAATTAACTGCTTGACATAGTCCTCATCGGTGGCAATGCTGATCCAGTCCACCTGACTTTTACTGAAGGTAGAAGAAAGTTGTTGCTGACGATTGAGAAAATAGTTACGGTGGGCAGCACGAAGTTTGCGGTCGGACGTATCGATATACATCTCATGGCCAGTCTCGGCATCCCTCACTTTCAACAGTCCTACATCGGGCAGCTGACGACAAAGGGCATCGTAGATCTGCACGGCCACTACATCATGCTTACGGTTGGCAATCTGCAGAGGCTTTAAGAAATCCTTTCGGTCGAAAAAATCACTCAGCACAAAGCAGGTGCAACGGCGTCGCATGACACGAGTAAGAAACTCTAATGCCTCTCCGATGTCGGTCTTGCGTTGAGATTCCTCCTCGTCACCATTCTCGCCCCAAGTAAGCATCTCGCGGATGAGATAGAGAATATGCTTTCGTCCCTTCTTCGGAGGTATATATTTCTCAATATGGTCGGAGAAGAAAATCATTCCGATCTTGTCGTTGTTTTCAATAGCAGAGAAGGCAAAGGTAGCAGCTATCTCTGTTGCCATATCGCGCTTGAGCTGTTTGCGCGTACCAAAATCAAGCGAGCCAGAGACATCAATAAGGATCATGACTGTAAGCTCACGCTCCTCCTCGAAAACCTTAACGTAAGGTTTGTGGAATCGGGCCGTAACATTCCAATCAATATCGCGAATATCATCTTGGTACTGATACTCGCGCACTTCCGAAAAAGCCATACCTCTTCCTTTGAAGGCACTATGATATTGGCCGGCAAAGATGTTTTGGCTCAGTCCTCGCGTTTTGATTTCTATTCGCCTTACTTTACTTAATATATCAGATGTATCCATATTATCGTATCACTTTTAGGTTTGAATATCAAACATTTTCAAAGCCTATTGGTCGGTCTTCACGGTTACGCTAAGTAACTGGACAGATGCGGATAAGCTCCATCGTCGTAGCCCTCGGCAGCACCTACACACCGTTACTAAATCGTTTAAGACACGATATTCGTACGACCGAATAAAACTACTCACAGCCGCATCTTTCGAAGAATGTCTGGGCATCCCCCCCTCTTTGGTGAATACTACGATTATGGCACCTCAATCTTATTGATAATTTTCGACACGATCTCCTCACTGCTGACATTGCTTGCCTCTGCCTCATAACTCAGTCCGATACGGTGACGCAGCACATCGTGTGCCACGGCCCTGACATCCTCGGGTACAACATATCCGCGATGTTTGATAAAAGCATATGCTCTCGCAGCCTTGGCCAAATTGATACTGGCACGAGGAGAACCGCCAAACGTGATAAGGTCGGCCAACTCGGGCATGTTGTAATGGTCGGGGTATCGGGTCGCAAAAACGATGTCTGCAATATATTGTTCAATTTTCTCGTCAATATAGACCTGATCAACAATTTCGCGCGCCTGGAGAATCTCCGCCGCCGTCGTCACGGGTTTAACCTCGGGCATAGAACCACGAAGGTTCTCTCTCATAATAAGCTTCTCCTCATCTATCGTGGGATAGCCAATGATTACCTTAAGCATAAAACGGTCAAGCTGGGCCTCTGGCAACTGATAGGTTCCCTCTTGCTCAATAGGATTTTGAGTAGCCATCACCAAGAAAGGCTTTGGCAAAGGAAAAGTTTCCTCACCAATTGTCACCTGATGTTCCTGCATAGCTTCAAGCAAAGCGCTCTGCACCTTGGCCGGAGCACGGTTTATCTCATCTGCCAAAACAAAGTTGGCAAAAACTGGGCCTTTTTTCACATGAAAAGTCTCATCTTTCTGTGAGTAGATCATGGTTCCAATCACATCGGCCGGAAGTAGATCAGGAGTAAACTGGATTCTGCTATATTGTGCATCAATAAGTTGCGATAGAGTTTTGATAGCCAATGTCTTCGCCAAACCAGGAACACCCTCCAAAAGAACGTGGCCGTCGCTAAGAAGTGAGATTAACAAAGAGTCAACCAAATGTTTCTGACCGACAATGACCTGATCCATACCAGAAGTCAGACGGTTGATAAAGCTGCTTTGTTGTTCGATGAGCGCATTGAGCGCTCTAATGTCTATTGATTCTGCCATACTTTCAAATAATTTGATTGCAAAATTACAATTTTATAAGCACCTTACGCAACAGTGGCTTCTAAATAATATTAAAAACGAAGGCTAAGAGATATAAATTAAGAAAGATTAAGACATAATCTGTTACTCATGCGGGCCGGCTTTTGAGAGCCTGCCGGGAGCCATATGGAAGCCCACCAGACTACAGATGGAAGCCCACCGGCCGCCAAATGCCATCTGGCATGATTATCCAGAAAAAAACACTTCAAACTTCGTTTTCTGAGATATTGACTCGTATTACACCAAACATTATTCAGTCAAACTTATAGAGACAAAAAAATAGCGAAAAGCAAAGTTAACCTCCATTTTTGTTGGAGATAAGCCAATTTAACTGTACCTTTGCACGGTAAAAAAGTCGTTATCATGGAAGAAAAGTTTCAATTCACCCCGGAAGAGAGTGCACAAGTAATTAAGTTGCTCATGGCCCTGCGTGGTTCAATGGAAGATTTTCTGCAACCTGATGATCTAAGGAAACTACGAGATCATCTAAACGATGCTGCAAGCCATGGCTACATCCACCGTGACGTTTTCGGGCTGAATCCTATCCTTCATGCGCTTCAAACGGCCAAAATTGCCGTTGAGGAAATCGGGTTAAAACGTGACGGCGTTGTTGCCATCATGCTTTATGAGGCTGTGAACGACAATGCATACTCCGTAGATGACGTTGAAAATAAATTTGGGAAAAGTGTTGCCACAATTATCAAAGGGTTGGTCCGTATTGAACAACTCTATCGAAAGAGCCCAGTCATAGAGAGCGAAAACTTCCGCAATTTGCTTGTTAGCTTTGCCGAAGACATGAGGGTGATCCTGATAATGATCGCTGATCGGGTTAACGTGATGCGTCAGATTCGCGACACCGAAGCCAAGGAGGCGCGACACCGGGTAGCAGAAGAGGCAAGTTACCTCTATGCCCCCCTGGCTCACAAACTGGGTCTCTACAGATTGAAGAGCGAACTTGAGGATCTGTCGTTGAAATATCTGGAACACGACGCCTATTATATGATAAAGGACAAGCTCAATGCGACGAAAGCAGCACGCGACGCCTATATCGACAGTTTCATTCAGCCCGTGAAGAAAAAGTTGGAAGAGGCTGGATTTAAATTCCACATCAAGGGCCGTACAAAAAGCATCCACAGCATCTATCAGAAGATGAAAAAGCAAAAGTGCGGTTTCGAGGGCATCTATGACCTTTTCGCCATAAGGATTATCCTCGACGCTCCCCCCGAAAAGGAGAAGATGCAATGCTGGCAGGTATATTCCATCATCACGGACATGTACCAGCCTAATCCCAAACGACTCCGTGATTGGCTGAGTGTGCCCAAGTCAAACGGATACGAAAGCCTTCACATTACGGTATTGGGTCCTGGCAATAAATGGGTGGAAGTTCAAATACGCACAGAGCGAATGGACGAGATTGCAGAGCATGGTCTCGCCGCCCATTGGCGCTACAAGGGCGTTAAGAGCGAAGGAGGTATAGACGAATGGCTGGCCAATATACGAGCAGCATTGGAAAACAACGATAATCTGCAACTCATGGACCAGTTCAAGCTGGACTTATATGAGGACGAGGTATACGTTTTTACTCCTAAAGGCGACTTGTTTAAGCTTGCAAAGGGTGCCACTGTGCTCGACTTCGCTTATCTCATCCATACAGATGTGGGCAACCACTGTGTAGGTGCACGAATCAATGGCCGCACTGTGCAGATGCGCGAACAGCTGCATAGTGGAGACACTGTAGAAATCATGACATCCAAGCAGCAGGAACCGAAACACGAATGGCTCAACCTGGTAAAAACGGCCAAGGCAAAAGCCAAAATCCGACTTGCACTTAAAGAGACGCAAGTTAAAGCCGGACTATATGCCAAAGAGTTGCTCGAACGACGGTTTAAGAACAAAAAAATCGATTCCGACGAAAAACTGATGGCTAAGTTGGTGAAGAAGCTTGGATTCAAGGAGACTTCTGATTTCTACGCTCAGATTGCCGACGGAAAACTCGATGCCAATGAAGTCATCGATAAATACATAGAACTACGCGATCACGAAAACCAGCTCATAAGCAATCAGCAAGTAAGATCGGCAGAGGAATTCGAGTATGAGAATCCCGACGATAGAAGGATGAACGATGACGTGCTGGTGATCGACAAGAGCTTGAAAGGAATCGATTACACTTTGGCCCGCTGCTGTCATCCTATCTACGGTGATCCGGTGTTTGGATTCGTCACTATCAATGGCGGCATCAAGATTCATCGCAAGGACTGTCCCAACGCTCCTGAGCTTCGCAAGCGATTCGGCTACAGAATCGTGAGGGCGCAATGGAGCGGCAAAGGCTCGTCGCAATATACCATCACCCTACGTATCATCGGCAACGACAATATAGGTATCGTGAGCAACATCACCAACATCATCTCCAAAGATGAAAAAATCGATATGCGATCCATCAACATCGATAGTGGCGATGGCCTCTTCAGAGGCAACCTCGTTGTACAACTTAATGACACAGGTAAATTGCAATCATTGATCAAGAAACTCAGAACGGTCAAGGGAGTGATTGATGTGACAAGATTATAATCAAATAGTGGGCACAATGGCCATCCGGATCGGATGGCCAATCCCAAAGAGAGGTGGGAGGCTGACAATTGGAAATATAGTTGACTTCGCATAGGAAACTCAATCCCATCTTTGAAATATGCAATGATTCGGAGATATTAAATTATGGATATGAATAAAATATTGATATGGATATTCTTTCTCCTAAGTATGGGCGCTACCGAGGCAGCAGCTCCAACAACTGCGGGCGACAAGACTATCCTTGGACCTGAGCAAAGTGTTAAAAGCGAGAACGCAGCCATATATACCAGTTCTGACAGCTTAACCGTGACAAGACTTCTGGCGGGAGCACGTAAAGCTAAGTTGGCTCCCAACTGGATGATTTATTTCGCCAGACAGTTGCGTGGTGTCCCCTATGTAGCTCAGACATTGGAAAAAAACCAGAAGGAGCAATTGGTAATAAACTTGAGGCAATTGGACTGCACGACCTATGTAGAAAATGTTGCCGCTTTAAGTCTGTGTATGAAAAACCAACGATACACATTTGACGACTTCTGCAATTTCCTCCGCCACTTGCGCTATCAGGATGGAGTTGTGGGCTACCCTACCCGCTTACATTATTTTACGGCATGGATAGACAACAACAAGAAATCAGGATTCGTGAAAGAAGAAATTCAGGCTCCCAATCCTCCCTTTACAAAAGTACAGACCATCCATATCAACTATATGACGCAGCACATAAGCCGATACCCGATGCTGAAACAAAATCCTGAGTGGGTGAAAGAAATACAGGAGAGCGAAAACAAATACAATGGCCAGCGCTTTAGGTATATCCCCAAAACGTTGATAGCCAACACGAAATTATTTCGTGAGACTATCCACGATGGAGACATTATTGCTATACTGACCAATAAACTGGGATTGGACACCAGTCATATTGGAATTGCTGTGTGGCATAAAGATGGGCTTCACTTGCTCAACGCTTCAATGGTGCGACACCAAGTAGTCGAAGAACCGTGGACACTCCAATACTACATGAGCAGGCATCCATCACAAACGGGTATCAGAGTGATCAGGATGGCTTTATAATGAAAGTCTTAAACCAATCCTTCAAGACACCACCGTACTGGTCCTGAGAGTCGGAACACAGCAGAAGAATAAAATTGCCATTGCGTAAACGGCGGGCTATACACATCCCCTCATAATTGGCAATATCGTAATTTAAGAAGGTAAGCTCAGTCTTCCAAGATGTAACCAGTTTCTTGGAATGAAAGTCTGTGACATACAACTTGCATTCTACCCAAGATCCTACTTTCGTTGAAGGCACAAAGAACTCACGCTCCAAGACAAGCAGGCGCCCATCATCAAGTGCACAAAGCTCACTTACACCATGAGCATAAATCATGGGATACCCCTTTGAGGAAGATGGATCCAAACGATATTCATAACAGCTGTCGAGTTGTCCGTCAGAAGTGTAACTTTGCAGATAGATCATATTCCTGTTATTCTCATTGCAGGTCCATACTTTATCCGTCTTTTCATTATATGTCAACGACTCCAATCCGTAATTGCCATACAAATAGCGGAACTTCTCGCTTTTTGTCCAAGGCTTTTCGCTACGCTTGCCTGTAAGGTCATAGGTGTAAATGTTATTGTCACCCTCACCGCAAATAAGAATCTGTTTCGTCTTAGGAATGTAGGTAATACCTTCCATGTCACGATTTCGGTAGTGGCTGCTTCTAAAGCCTTCGTTTGTGATAGAGTGTATGACACCAGACTCCGAATCTATGTCAATATGGAATATGAAAAAACCATCCTCCGGTGATTTGTCTGAGACTATGGCATATCGGTCGTTTCCTATAGGGACTATGCCCGAATAGTTACCCTTGGGAACTGTATTGAAAAATTGCTGTTGCTGATTCTCCTTAATAACAGTTTGTGAACTTGCCCCATACCAGCACAAGCAAAAGGTAAGGAGTACGCAAATATTTTTTTTCGTAACCATTGAAGTTAATGTTTGTATTTATAATAGTACCAATAAGTGTTGCCATAGGCATCGCGCACGGCAGACTCTGTCGTTGGAACAAGCTTCTCGAAATCCTCAAAATCCGCATCCATCACGTTATCAGACATCGTTACCACAGGGTGGCTCCGTGTATGCGTATACAGGTAAAGTGCCTCCTTATAGTGCTTGGGTAGAGAAGCGTTAACCTTATATGTCTTTAGAAGCATGACAGCAAAATCATCCAATTTACGATCAAGCAGCAAAGAGCAAAGCTGATCATCACGTCTAAATTTAGCTGACTTCATCTGTTTGCTCAGTGCTTTGGCATCCAAAAGCAAAAGATGAACATTCTTATCCATAAGATTCATGCTCGCAGAGCCCCCAACAAGCGGATATTCAAACAGTTTGTCTCCAAGTTGGCCAGTCTGCGCTAAAGCATAAAGGCGCAAGGAGGTAAGAGTAGTATCTGAATCAAGTGACCTTTCGCCTACGCGCAAGGCTTCCTCATACTTTTTCTGGGAAATCAACACTTCCATCCTTGTCCTATAATGGTAAATTTCATCAGGGTTGCTTATGACGCAAGTCAGAAACATCATCATAAAAATAGCAAGCATGTTATTCCAAAGATTCCTCGACAGAAGTGGGTTCTCAACCGTTTCTGGCTCATAGGGCTGCAACTGACGTGCCAGCCACAAAAGTAAGCCAGCCAATAACCACATCACAGGCAACAGCCAGCACCAAGGCCCCCAAGAACAGTCGGTCACACTGATGCACCTCACATCAGTAATAGCCGCCAACAGGACAAAGGAAGGCATAAAGGTCAGCCAGTAAGCTCGCTTATTCACTCCGCTCAAACGGCAAGCAACGATTTGCGATAGCCACAAAACAGCGACTATGAGCGGACTACCAATTGATTTGACATAATGAGTCTGACCGCCAGAAAGAATATGCTGACTAATGAGCAGCACATCATCCTGATAGTAGTTCACATAACAAAATGAGAACAGAAGAAAAACAATGGTACACGCGACATTGATTAGCCGGTTACCATTGTTTTTATTTGACATCGCGTATTCCAAATTCAAATCTAACAGAAATTAGTTATTGTTTCTTTTTTCTAAGTACAATAGCAGAGCGGGCAGGAATGTAGAGTTTGAGCCATCCTTTATGTTGCTCATCGTACAATGGATCCCCGTTTGTAAAATGTTCTACACTGTCATCTGCAAATCCATTGCCTCCAAATTCCTTAGCGTCGGTATTGAGAACGACATTGTAGCATCCTTGGGGTACAAGGAATCCGTAATCAGTAAAACTTTTTGTAGGAGAAAAATTAAACACGAAGAGCAAATCACCTCTGCTGTATGCCAACACCTGGTCTCCATCATTGTGCCAAACTTCCTGAACGGGAGTTTCATTGAATTTCTTTTCGCTCTTGACAACCTCTAACATCCGACGGTCAAAATCTCCAAGCCAATGATAGCATAGATCATGATTGTCTACCAGATTCCACTGTCGACGAGCATACTTATAGCTCCAGCCATTACCTTCGCGGGGGAAATCAATCCATTCCGGATGACCAAATTCATTACCCATAAAATTGAGATACCCTCCGTTGATAGCACCTATAGTGACGAGACGTATCATCTTGTGCAAGGCTATCCCTCTACGGACCATCTCGTTTTCATCCCCCTTCTTGAAATGCCAATACATATCAGCATCTATCAGACGGAAAATGATGGTTTTGTCACCTACCAAAGCTTGATCATGACTCTCACAATAGGATATGGTCCTTTCGTCAGGACGACGGTTCTTCACCTCCCAAAATATACTACTTGGCTTCCAATCCTCGTCGCGTTTCTCTTTGATGGTCTTGATCCAATAATCGGGAATATTCATAGCCATGCGATAATCAAATCCCATGCCACCATCTTCAAATTTTGCGGCCAAACCAGGCATGCCACTCACCTCTTCTGCGATTGTGATGGCATTCTTGTCTATCTCGTGTATCAGCTTGTTTGCAATTGTAAGATAGCAGATGGCATTGTCGTCCTCATGCCCATTGAAGTAATCACCATAATTGGTAAAAGCCTCTCCTAACCCATGACTATAATAGAGCATGGAAGTGACTCCATCAAAACGGAAGCCATCAAAATGATACTCTTGGAGCCAATATTTACAATTGGAAAGCAAGAAATGAATCACGTCATCTTTGCCATAATCAAAGCAGAGGCTGTCCCATGCCGGATGTTCGTGTCTGTCACCTGGATAAAAATATTGATTGGGATCTCCGGCTAAATTACCCAAACCTTCGACCTCATTTTTCACAGCATGTGAATGAACAATATCCATGATGACAGCTATGCCATGTTGGTGTGCCGTATCAATAAGTGACTTTAGTTCCTCTGGAGTACCAAATCTACTGGAAGCTGCAAAGAAACTGCTCACATGATAGCCGAAACTTCCATAATATGGATGTTCCTGAATGGCCATAATCTGTATGCAGTTGTACCCATCTTTGATAATACGGGGTAGTACATTTTCTTTGAACTCTGTATAGGTACCAACTTTCTCTGCATCTTGAGCCATGCCAATATGGCATTCATAGATCAGTAAAGGATCTTTCTTGGGACGGAAAGTTTTTTTCTTCCACACGTATGGCTCTGGATTCCAAACCTGTGCAGAAAAAATCTTCGTTACATCGTCCTGAACTACTCTTTGTGCCCAAGCAGGTATTCGTTCACCATGGCCACCATTCCAATAAACATGCATCTTATAGAGGTCACCATGCTTTATGGCTTTCTCAGAAAGCTTGAGCTCCCAATTACCAGTGCCTTCAATACGCTTAGCACGATATTTGTCGCTTTCTTTCCAATCATTGAAATCGCCCACCAAATAGATGTCGGTAGCATTGGGTGCCCACTCGCGGAAAACCCAACCGCGTTTTATTTTATGCAAACCAAAATAATCCGCACCAGAGGCAAAATCACTCAAAGTTCTTTTGCCATTACCCGTAAGCTGATCTATTTTCCACTTTGCATGATCATGCCGGCCACGGATGGCATTTTCATAGGGTTCGAGGTAAGGGTCATTCTTCACAATACCGATATGCTGCGGCATTGCGCTTGCCATGACATTCCGCTTGTTCTTTTTTACAACATCTTGAGTTGTAGCACTCTTTTTTGCAACCATTTTCCTATATGATTAAGTGAGTAATATCAATTCTCATAACGACGACCGTTCTCATAATATCCTGAAGCAACAACCTTTCCATTAAGGTCTTTCTCCACGAACTTCCCGTCACGAACATCATCTTTATAACTACCTTCAAAGCGCTTGCCATCTTTACTTTCCTCTATGGCTGCACCATTACGCTTTCCATTATGATAGACTCCTTTGAATTTTGTTCCGTCCGCAAAATGAACGATAACATCCCCTTCAATTTGTCCGTCTTTGAAATTTCCTTCATAAATGTCACCATTCTTCTTAACAAGTTTTCCATGGCCGTCTTGTTTGTCATTAGACCATCCACCTGTATAGGTATCTCCATTTTTCCAACTGAAAGTACCTTGACCATCTTTGTCTCCATCCTTAAAACTTCCAGTGTATTTATCACCATTAGCATATTCAAAGATGCCCATTCCCGTACGTTCTCCTTGTACGTAGTCGCCTTCGTAAACATCGCCATTCTGAAAAGTGTAAATTCCCTTACCGTTTTGGATATCATTCAACCACTCACCACTATAAACATCTCCATCTGCATAGCGGTTCACACCTTTTCCTGAACGCATGTTATTGGTCCAGTAACCATTATAAGTAGTGCCGTCTCCCCAGTCAAAGAATCCCTTTCCATTCTTCTGATCATTCTTCCACTGTCCTCTATAATAGGCCCCATTTGAAAAGGTATAGGTACCATTACCTTGGCGTTGATCATGATACCATTCTCCATCATATTTGTCCCCATTATAATAGTACATTGTTCCGCGGCCTTCCTGATAATCACGATACCAAAAGCCTACATATTTATTGTTGTTGGAAAAATAATAAGTACCTTTTCCATGTTGCTGGTCTTGAAACCATTCCCCCTCATACTTCTCACCGTCTGAGAAGGTATAAACGCCAAAGCCTTGGCGTTTACCTTTCACATACTGGCCTTCGTAAATATCGCCATTCTTATATATTGTGCTTCCTTTACCATTAGGACGACCAGAAACCATCTCACCTTTATATTGTCCGCCGTCATGGGTCGTGCAACTGCCCAATGTTATTTTTTGAGCTGAGGCACCATAAGAAAACATGCAAAAGATAAATGTAAGTATCTTAATTCTCACTGTTCTTCCTATTTTTATTATCAATGACAAAATTATAAATAAATTATTGATTTCCCAACTTTTTTTGTTTTTTTTAGGTCATGACAATATTTTGTTTGCATAAAGTTCCTTGAAATGAATAAACAAAATGATAAATAGCCCAAAATAAAAGGTAACACCGCAAATAAGTACTTTTGAAAGTGTATTTATTTGGCGATAATAGAAAAACAACAATAAAGCGCCACACATGCAGATGTGCGGCGCTTTATTGTTCAGTCTTTTAGAAACGTTCCCAACAGGCTGTCAGTCCACGGCACTGAAGCCTTTGGTGGAATTGTTGCGCATAATGTCGCGGATGTTCTGTTCCTTGCCGTTGTTGGCCTTGGCGTGCTCTTCAAATTCTTCCCAGCCTTCCTGTTCTTCAGGAGCATGGGTATAATGGAGTTTGCCTATAGCCTCACAAACGCACCAACCGACAAGCGCGACAGCTACGAAAACCACGAAAAGAGTTAATCCAGTCATATTGATTTATTAATTTTGATTGCTTTGTAACCTATTCATAACAGATGGGCTGCGTGGCCTGTGCGTTTGCTCAACCTTCGAAGAGCGCATCGCCAGGTGCCATCCATTATCAAGTGCAAAGGTAAGGAAATTCTGCCAACCAGCCAAAATTTTGAAGAGAATTACCGGAAAACGAACGTATGACTACTGGACAAAATAATG
>Ga0256405_10002031_pt1 | contig 49844 bp, 37 predicted proteins | sample RumenRJG_02DNA_FD_189096 | JGI IMG/M metagenome (GOLD analysis project Ga0256405, IMG submission 189096) | Bovine rumen microbial communities from Lethbridge, Alberta, Canada - RJG_02 | ecosystem: Host-associated > Mammals > Digestive system > Stomach > Rumen | place: Canada: Alberta...
CTGTACATGACGACATTCTCCGTTTTCCTTCCGACAAAGGTCCCGTTGATGCATTTGACCGCCAGCGTCCTGTCATAATCCGCGTCAGTGATCCTTTTGTTCTCTCCGCCATATTGCTCCCACAGCAATGTTCTGATGTCATCTAACGTTTCCGGCTGTTTTACGGTATCACTCATTTTCCTGTTCTCCTAAAGCTGCTTTTTAGTTAACCTTCCTGCCGCTGAAATACACTTCACTCGGCTTGTTATGGCTGAAGCCCGCATAATCGGTAAGACCTGCTTCGTCGCCGACATAGGCAAATCTGCCATCCTTCACCACAAGGGCGGTTGCCAGAGGATTGTCCTTGTTTGCGGTAAAGATTTTTGCGTTTTTAATGATCTTATCTGCTTTCATGCCTGTTTGCACCAGCCCTTCTTTATATTACTTACAGGTGTAGACCCATTCACCGCCAACCATGGTGCCAAACACGGGAGCGTCCTGAATGTGCTCCGGGCTGCATGCGGTAATGTCCGTTCCAAGTACGACCAGATCCGCCTCTTTACCGACAGTGATGCTGCCCAGCCGGTCGTCGCACAGGAGCTGATATGCCTCGTTGATGGTGGTCGCCTCGATCATCTGCTCGATGGTGACGCGCTCGCCGGGATTATGCAGGGTCTCCAAACGGCCGGGAAGCTGACGGATCACGCCCTTCTGCATACCGACCAGCGGATAAGCCGGGTTGATGACGGGGTAGTCGCTGGCGGAGGTCACCACGACACCCGCGTCGAAGAAGGACTTCATGGGGAGCTGGTTCGCAGCGCGCTCCTCGCCTATATTGGCCACGATCATGGGGTCGAATTCGGGCGTCTTATCGAACCAGTGCGGGTCGGTGACCGCCACGACGCCCAGCTTCGCCATGCGGGGAATGTCCGCCTTGTCAACGACCTGCAAATGGGTGACGGCGTCCCGATAATCATGCGGTCCGGTCTCGGCCAGCGTCCTCTCGATGGCGTCCAGCGTCATGGCCAGTGCGCCATCGCCGATGGCGTGGACGTGCACCGTGAAGCCGAGCTCGTGGGACCGCTTGAACACCGCCGTCAGGGTCTCCATGTCGAGGCGCAGCTGCCCGCGATACTGATGCTCCTGAGACCAGGGATCGGTGTAGGGCTCCTTCATATAGGCGGTGGAGGGATTGCCCGGAAAACCACCGTCAAGCTGGATCTTGATGTTGCTCACTTCAAACATGGGTCCCTTTGTCCGCTCCCGGAGCTCTGCGGCGTGCTCGATCTCCGCCATGGTGTCATGACCCTCGGCCTGGAATACCTGATAGGCAGCATAGACGTGCATTTTGAGCTTGCCCTCCACATCCAGTTCGTGGCAGGCCTGCGCCGCGTTGTCGGTGCCGTCCCAGTTGATGATGGGATCCAGGACCAGGGTTTCTCCATGCGCCAGATATTCCTCCTGATAATACAGGAAGCCCTCCTTGTACTGTTCCACTGTGAAAACGGTGAGCGGCTTCAATAAGTCCATGGCGCCCTCGCGGAAGTAGCCGCTGGGATTGCCCTTTGCATCCCTGACGATGATGCCGTCGGAGACGTCCGGCGTATTCTTATCGATGCCCAGGCGATCCATTGCGGCATGGTTCACCCAGTAGGAATGATGGCCCATGTCCGCAAGGACGACGGGCTTGTCCGTCACACCGTTGAGCAAATCCGCGGTGGGACCGTCCGGCCCCATATCCGGCGTTGGGACGAACCCTGCGCCCTGGATGACATCCAGTTCCGGGTGCTTCTCAGCAAATTCCTTGATTGCGGCAAGATGATCCTCCAGAGTACCATAGAGATTCAAATGTACCGTAAAGAGTGCCTCGGTGCCACCGGGGCCGACGTGGCCGTGTCCTTCTCCCAGGCCTGGCAGAATCATGCCGCCTTCATACCGCAATTCCTGTGTGCCCTTACCGATGTACGCTTTTGCACCCGCTTCGTCGCCGACGTAAACAAACTTACCATCCGCGATCACCACAGCCTCAGCCTTGGGCTGAATCTTGTCCACGGTGTAGATGTTACCGTAGATGATTTTGTCTGCTTTCATGTTTCTTTTCCTTTCTGATATTTCGTGATCATTTGTTGCAGGAGGGCAACCCGAGTCCCGGCGGGCGTGATGGAACCCTTGCGCGCCTCGATGCCAAGCTGCTTAAGGCAGTGGTCATGCAGAGTAAACCTTCTTTCCCTCAAAATAGGTAGCCTGCGCCTTGGCAGTGTGTATCTCATCCGCCGGACAGGACAGCACATCCTTGTCAACGAGGAGGAAATCCGCATATTTGCCTTCTTTGATGCTGCCTCTTTCATCTTCAATGAACATCTGCTTTGCGCAGTTAATGGTCAGGGCTGTCAGGGCCTGCTCGCGGGTCAGGTGCTCATCGTACCACCAGGGATCTCCCTTCACCGTGGGGTGAACACAGGTGACCGCAATCTCCATAATGCCGAATGGGTCGTCGGGGCAGCCGGAAAGTGCAGGAAAATCAGAGTGTGAGGAGACATTGATGCCGTAATCGAAATAAGTCTTCATGGGATAGGATTTATCCTCCATGCCTTCGGGAACAATAGGTTTCAGGAGATCAACTGCTCCGGATGGCATATTATGCCACAGCATGCCTGCGGTTGCATAGATATTATGATCCGCCATACGCTGCCAGTCGGCCTGATCAACATTACGCACATGTACGACAGTATTACGCATCTCATCTTTTCCGCCGCTGACGAATGCGTTGACACATTGATTCACGGCCTTATTGCCCATTGTATGTATATGCATGGACAGACCTTTTTCATTAGCCTTGCGCGTAATGTCCGTAGTCTCCTCTTCCGTCCAGTTGACGAGGCCCTGATGCCCGTCTGGATATAACGGATCCACGAATCCCGTACCGCCTTCAACCGTGCCGTCCATAAAGAGCTTGATCCAGTTCGTTAATACGTGATCGGTAGCGTATTTTCTGACGGCATCTGCTTCGGCAAGGGTCTTATCAACGTTCATCCAGCTTTCAATCTCGTAACTTAAGCCCAATATAAAGTTCATATCACCGGCCTCGTCCACCTGTCTCGCAGCCTGATAGAAATGGTCGTTATAGAAATATTGAGACCATCCGTCCATATACATCGTGTATCCCTCTGACAGCATCTGATCCTGTATCGTCTTTATAGTTGCTTTTGCAACATCTACCGAGAAAAGCCTGTCATTGTCAAGGAAGGAACGCACATAGGTTCCTGCCTGTTCCTTGAGGAAACCGGTGGGTGTACCATCGGGACCTATTTCTATCTCGCCTCCGCGGATCTCAGTCTTTAATACTGTGCCGTCTTCCTTCATTATCCCTGCGTTAACCAGGGCAATGGTGTTCACCAGTCCCTTATGGCCTTCCTCATCGGCAAAGTAGATTGGAATATCAGTGCTTATGGCGTCCAACTGCTGACGGGTGGGCATATTCTTAGAAAAGGTATGATAATTCCAGCCGAAACCGAATACAGTCTTTATCCCGTTGGCCTTTGCCTTCTCCACAGCGGCGGGAACAATCTCCTTAAGAAACTTATCCACATCATCCTGTCCGCCAACGACCGTTCCGACCATAGGCATGGCATGACCCGTAAAATAATGTGCATGACCGTTGCCGCAGGAAGGCATCACAAGACCCTTGCCGGTATGATCGATAACTTCAGTCTTTCCTTCTTCAATAAATGCACTGGCTCCCTTTCTGTCACCTGCATAGACATACCTGCCGTCCTTTACGGCAAATGCTTCCACTGTCTGATTCTCGGAAGTAAAAATCTTGCCATAGACAACGAGATCTGCACTGTTTCCGCCTGAAGGCTTACCTGTTTCGTTCATTTTATTCGTTTCCCCCTTTTTTTTATTTGCTGGGATGCGTGATTCGCTCCTGCATCCTAAGTATCTGTCTAAATAGGGCAGTCCAAAATCTTCCGCACTGCCCCATAATATGTTAATTGACTTTCTTTACTTCTCTCTAACGGACGTAATACTTGGTCGTGAAGTAGGTTCTGTCCCAATCCACGATACTCATGGCGGACTCCTTCTCAGCACGGATGTCGAACTCGTCGAAGACCATCACGTACTTATCTGTAAGGTCATAAAGCGGCCATTCCTTAGCTTTGCCGTCAGGCGAAATGTCAACAGAAAGAGAGGGATTGCCGGTCTTAGCGAACTGCACCCACATTTTCCGCATCGTCCTGGAAAAAGTTTTGTCGAACTGTCTTCCCGTGACTAAGGTCTCCTCAGCATGGTTGAACAGCTCCGAGAGCTCTATCGCGTGCCCGCTCTTCATCATTGGAATGGAAGACTCTACCCTGAAATAGTAGACGTATGTCTTTCCACCGCCCTTGACCTGGTTTTCTGCCGTTCTGATAAGCGGTGCGTTAAACCAGTACTGATCCATAAAGTGGCTGAGTTTATCATAATCCTCGCCCGGGAGGTCTTTTATATAGCTCTCAGCAAGCTTCCTCTCCTCCTCGGTGAACTGCGCGAACTTCTCGGCACGGCAGTTCTCCGCCCACGGCATGAAGTTCTCCGCGCCGAACCCGGCCACGAAATAACTGCATTCGTCCTTCGTGCAGCCCTGCATGATGTCAAGATCCTTTGCCGCACCCTTCTCATAGGCATCAAATACCTCTTTTGGAAGGAACTTGCCGTCACGCTCCGGTGTGGTGATCGGCATCGTAAGCACTTTCGACGCAGCCTGTACGATTTTGTCTACGTCAGTCTTCATGAGGTCAGCAACGGTTTTGCAGCCCAGCTCCTCCATCAGCGTATTCGTACACCAGATCGACTGTTCCGTTGACCTGCAGAACGCAGGCGAACCGCTCTGGGCGATGACGCGCCTGAAATACTTATGCGAGCCCTCCACCAAAGGCAGCAGGGATACGGATCCGCCTCCTGCTGACTGTCCAAAGATAGTCACGTTGTCAGGGTCGCCGCCGAATCCGGCAATATTCTCGTGAACCCACTTAAGTGCAGCCAGTTGATCCATAAGGCCAAGGTTCTGTGCATCCGGGTAATCCGCTCCGTCCGGCAGGTGTGAAAGGCGAAGAAATCCGAGTGCGTTGAGCCGGTACTCGATTGAGACGAGGATGATGTCCGGGTTCTCCTGCACGAAGTTGGTACCCTCCTCGCGGGGCTCGGGTGTGGCGCCGAGCTCATAGGCGCCGCCATGGATCCACACCATGACCGGCTTCTTCTGAGTCCCTTTCTCATCAGCTTTCCAGATATTCAGATACAGGCAGTCCTCACCCTGGGGGTAGAGACCTCCCATCTGACCGGGACTTCCCACCTGGCAGGGAGCCTTTCCGAAGTAGTACGCCTCGTACACGCCGTCGTCCGGAGTGACATCCACCGGTGCCTTCCAGCGCAGGTTCCCGACCGGCTGCTTTCCCACAAAAGGTATACCCTTGTATGCAATGATATTTCCAGTCTTCTTTCCTACAAAAGTGCCGTTGATGCACTTGACTCCCAGCGAACGGTCATAATTCCCGTCTGTAATTTTTCTGTTCTCTCCGTACAGAGCATGCATCTTCGCTGTCGCTTCTTCCAATCCCATCATTACCATTCCACTCATTGCTTCAATCTCCTTTTCACAGATTCAATTTACTTTCTTTCCTGCAAAGTACACATCCGTCGGCTTGTTATTGCTGAAGCCCTCCTGCTCTGCTGTAAGCAGGTCATTGTCAAATACAAGGAAGTCCGCGTCCTTGCCGGCAGTGATCGATCCCTTTTTATCCTCTATGCCAAGCTGCTTCGCGCCGTTGATCGTAAAGCCCAGCAGCATCTCTTCGATATTCATTCTCTCATCTTCCGGAGGGAATACCGTAGCGCATCTTGCAAATTCATAATTTCTGGTCTTTTCGGTGATCTTACGTGTCATGCCGACTTCCATACCAAGGTAAGGATTCCATGTCATAAAATCCATGAAAGTGATGTTATCACTGGACCATGCGACCAGAGCACCGCTGTCCCAGACCGTCTTGCAGCGGAACTGCTTGCATGCGCGATCCATGCCCAGCCATTTAGCTGACTCATCCGGGGTTCCCGCATGCCAGTGCGGTGTGAAATTCGCGATCACGCCAAGCTTTGCGAAACGATCCAGATCCGCGTCATCCTCAATCTCCAGATGAGCACAGGTAACCCTTACCTTTAAGCTGTCTCCCAGCTCCTTTTTGGCCATTTCATAGCCATCAAGTACTGTGCGTGACGCACGCTCTCCCACAGTGTGAAGATGAAGATCCAGATTCGCCGCATTGAGGTTTTTCAAAAGCTCACAGATTCCCTCTGCGGAAAAAGCAGTAGTTCCGACCGTATCTACATCCACATAAGGGGTGACCATGGCAGCGGTATGGATCTTCTGTGTACCGTCCATGAAGATCTTCATGGTATGAACCTTAAGGTGCTCCGTGTTGTACTCACGATTGAAGCGCTTCACCTCCTCAAGACCCTCCTTGGCATCCCGCTCAGCGTTGATCACAAGGCTTCCGTCAACATAAACGGGCAGCTTGCCCTGTTCATCAAGAGCCTTCAGACGCTTATACACCTTCTCATGGAACTTTGCGTCCCCCGGAAGACCGGCATCAAAGACGCAGCTCACTCCGTACTCAACGCAAAAGTCAATCCAGCGTTTAAGGGCTGCGTCAACCTGCTCATCGGTAAGCTCCATCGAGCTGTCGAGGATGATAGGTATTTCCGCTGCGCCTTCAATACAGTTTCCTGTCACATGTCCGTCCTTACGCACATAAATAGCAAGCCCCGGTATGGGATCGGGTGTGTCGTCTGTAATACCATGTCTTTCAAGGATCTTTGAGTTTACCCAGATGCTGTGTCCCTCGCCTTCCTGGATCTGAAGCTCGGCATCAGGACAGATGGCATCGAGATCCTCCTTTACGATATCCTCTCCGTTAAGGTACTTTTTCTCCAGAAGGAATCTGTAACGCTTCTGACCGGGGTTCTCCTTGATGTGCCTTTCCATAATGTCAAGAGCCTCCTGTTTGCCGTTGGGCTCAAGGCGTTCTCCCATATCAGCATATTCAAATCCTACAGGGATAGTCACATGGACATGACTGTCGATGATACCGGGCATGATAAACCTGCCGCCGAGGTCTGTAACCTCTCCCTCATATTCCGAAAGACCGGCCTCGTCACCCACATAGACGAACTTGCCGTCCTTTACCACAAGGGCGGAAGCCTCCGGCTTGTCCTTATCCGATGTGAAGATTTTCGCGTTTTTGATGATCCTGTCTGCTTTCATTCCATGCTCCTTTCATTTTTGATAAATATACTCGGTATCCAAAGCAGTACACGGAGTTCTTGCATGTATTTCCGTTTTCACATGCAAGAAGTCTCTCGATTGGAAAACCACTATTCCGATTATCATTTATTTCACCATTGAATTCAAGGGGATGTTCCAGATTGTCAATCTTTTTATCGTAATAATGATATAATACTCCAGTCAGCTTTGTTAAAGTCTTTTTGGAGTAACACACTATGCAACACAATGAAAAAAACCCCCTTTACCGTATGGGTCAAGGTCCGTCTCGATGAGGCGGTAGATGTTCAGCTGCTTACAGAGACAGCAAGAGAGGCTTTTAGCCGGTTCCCGTATTATGTCGTGGGAGAAGACTTTTGACCATGATGGCATATGATCGCATATAGCAGGTTTAACAGGACTTCGGCCGATGCGCAGGATTACAAAAGAAATAAGATATGTATTTTATACTAATCTGATATTGTTGATACTGGAGATAATAGCGCTCATACATGATGTGTATGCTTTTCGATTTGGTTTATTTGAATGGTACACGGTAGACAGCAATGTACTGCAGCTATTGGTATCGGGGATCCTGGTTTGCTGTCTTCTGCAGGATAAGCCCCTCCCGAAATTTGTTACGGTAATGCATTTTATAAGCGCTGTCGGGCTTACAGTTACGTTTCTGATAGCCGCCTTCGTTCTGGCTCCTGAGGGAGGGATAGCATATTATTTCCTTAGTGATGTTGCTCCGATAAATCATTTTATCGGTCCGTTATTATCAGTTATCTCACTGCTCTTTCTGGAAAGGACAGAAAAGCTTCCGCTTCGGATCATTCTCTGGCCGACCGTTGCCAGCCTTTCCTACGGGATCGTCACACTGATACTAAATGCTCTTAAGATCATGGATGGTCCGTATTTCTTTTTACAGGTATATGAACAGTCAGCCGGAGTTATAATCACATGGTTTGGGATCATAGTGGCGCTGTGCCTGGGGCTGTCATTCTTATACTATAAGATCAAATGGAGATTTGACCTGCGCGGTGATCTGTAAGACTATAAAGCTGAAAGAGAGGATGCTTGAAAATGAGTCCGTTTTTTGCTGAAACCCTTAGAAAGCTGAGAACAGATAAAGGTATTTCACAGCGCGAGCTTGCTGAGCAGCTGTTTGTTACGCGCTCTACGGTCAACCGTTGGGAAAACGGCAGCCGTCTGCCTGATGTTGCGATGCTGTCCCGTCTCTCACATTGTCTTGGCATAGATGTAGGCACGCTGCTATCCGCCACGATGGAAAGTGACGAATCTCCAAACGTGATAATGGTGGACGACCACAAGATCATACTCACCGGAAGCCTTCCCGTTTTGGAAGCCGCGATGCCGCATGCAACGGTCGTAGGCTTCACCCGGCCGTCAGAAGTCATTGAATATGCGAAGGCGAACCGGATCGCACTGGCCTTTCTGGATATAGAAATGGGAAAAACCAACGGTATGGAGCTTTGCCGTACACTGCTTGATATCAATCCACACACCAACGTTGTATATCTTACCGCATACAGCGATTATGCCTTTGATGCCTGGAGCACCGGGGCCTGCGGATTCATCCTCAAGCCTATCACGCCGGAGAATATCGGAGCTCAGCTCAAAAACCTGAGATATCCGTTTTCTCTGGGGGGCACAGGCCTATGAAGATTCCTCTGACGCTTCAGATCGATCTTATCCTGATCGGAGCCGCGCTGATGCTGGCTCTTCTTGGACTTGGAGTCGCTGTTATCATGCCCAGTCTGGACAGATGGAACAAGCGCTTCTTCACAGTCTATTTTTTTTCTCTTTCGCTCTACGTCGGTTTCAGCCTGGCTGAGCTGATCGGCTTCATTTATCCTGAAATGATGCTGCCGCTGCTGATATTCATGTACTTTGATTCACTGTTTCCCTCTGTTCTGGTATCCTTAATGACAATCTATCTGCTCCACTGCTACGGGGAAAGCCTGCTGCGGAGCACATTATTTCGCCTGGTGGCTGTTCTGTGGTTATTGTTCTTCATCATGCTTGATATGACCCTGTTCACAAAACTGTTTTACTATATCTCTTCGGAGAATCAGCTGCTGCGCGGTCCTTTGTATCCGCTTATGGTGGGGGTTTTATACGTCATCATAATTCTCAATCTTATCTCTGTTATCCGGCACAGGAGCAAGCTGTCCAAAAGATACTATCTTGCCTTCCTTACCGGACTGCTCCCAATGGCGATCATCATGTCCATCCATTTTTATGTTTCCGTATTCGGACTCATCGCGATAACTATCGTACTCGGAGGGCTGTCAATGTTCAGCATCATACTGTCGGATCAGATCGGACAATATATGCGCCAGCAAAGTGATATCGCCCATCAGCATGCCAATATCATGGTACTGCAGATGCGTCCGCACTTTATCTACAACACCATGATGAGCATTTACTATCTCTGCAAACAAAACCCGGATCTGGCCCAGCAGGTTACTCTGGATTTCACAGCTTACCTTCGCAGGAATTTTACTGCCATCGCCAGTATTGAGCTGATCCCGTTCACCGAGGAATTGGAGCACACCCGCGCTTACCTCGCTGTGGAGCAGGCCCAGTATAATGATATGCTCGTGGTAGATTATGACACACCCTTTACCCGGTTTCGCCTGCCTCCGCTGACCCTTCAGCCTTTAGTGGAAAATGCCGTCAAGCACGGCATGGATCAGGATTCCGACCCGCTTCACATTCTCATCAGAACAGGCAGGACAGGCTCCGGCAGCGAGATCATCGTGGAAAACAACGGCACCGATTTTGAGCCCGCAAATGACAACGAGCCGCATATTGCCCTGAAGAACATACAGCAGCGGATTCAAATGATGTGCAGAGGGACCATGACCATCGAGCCCCGCGAAGGCGGAGGGACCATAGTGACCGTTACGATCCCTGACAGCGGCGCAAAAAAACACCCCGGAACAATATGTCCCGAGGTGTAAGGGGTCGTATGCCTATTTGGGCCTGATTCAGTCCGTCAGTCTTTTTTGAATACTGCTTTGACCTCTGTTATTCTGTCTTCAATCGTATCGCACGCTAATTTCCCGTCCTCAACGATAAGTGCCTGTGGAAACGCCTTCCAGTCGAGACCGTCGAAGCCCGAAATCTCGTTGCGATACAGCTGCAGGGCATCTCCGCTGACGAATTTCAGCAACAGAGCCCGGAGCGTCTCGGACAGATCCTTGTTCATCACACTGCCATACATTTGTAACGCTTCGCCGTTTCCGAGCAAAGTCGCCAGAACATCCGCGGTGCCAGAACCCAGGTTCTTTATCAGCGCCTTTTCGTCCCAGTACATCATATGCACCTTATTTCCACCCTGCGATAGCTTTGCCGCGACGCGATAAACACCCAGCGCGATCCATTGCCCAATCAGCTTTGATTTCGCCTCAATCTCAGACGAAGCCGACATCTGGGCCTCGATATATGCCTGCACTCCCTCGGCGATGGAACCGTCCAAATAGCCCTGCAGGTTGTCCACAGCTGCGTTTACGGTATCCTCGTAGTTCTTGCTGCCAACGGAGGATCGGATCACCTGCATTTCCCCGCCGGTAATGCCGACGATAAATTCGATACCCGAAGCGGCTCCATTCCGATATGCCTCATACACCTGCCCCGGGATCAGTTTTCCGTCACAGGTCGGTGCGCACATGTTCATCCAAAGCCTTTGCGCTGCATCTTTTAGAGCTTCCGTATCCAGCTGCAAAAGCTCCGCCATCGTCGAAGTGTTTGTTTCTTTCAACAATGCTTTTGCCAGGGCTCTGGAGGCATCCGGCGTATCATAGGCAGACTCCGGGCTGCCATTGAACATGAAGGCTCTTTTAAACAGTCCCTTTGCCTGCTCACTGGCGGCCAATAGGCAGATACAGGTCGCACCTGACTCGAAGCCCAGCACCGTGATCTGCTCGGGATCGCCTCCGAAGGCGGCGATGTTTTCCCTAATCCATTTCAGAGCCTCGATTTGATCCAGCAGCCCAAGGTTCAGGGCATCCGGGTATTCTTCCCCGCCGGGAACCTTCGAAAAATCGATGAACCCGAAGATACCTAGGCGATAATTAAAGCTGACAAGCACGACATCCTGATTTGAGTTTACATAATCCCCGCCGTACAGCAACGGGTCGACCGCTCCGCCGTAGGTAAAATCCCCGTGGTGGAACAGCACGAGAACCGGCTTTTTAGCCTCTTTCTTTTCAGCTCCAGAGGCAATATTCAGGGTCAGGCAGTCCTCACTCTGCCGATGATTTCTGATGATTGAACCTTTGTGCTCCACCTGTATGGCCGAGGCGCCGAAGTTTTTGGCTTCAAAAACCTCCTCCGATTTGGGGAGCGGCTCAGGCGCCTTCCATCTCAGTTCACCTACCGGCGGCTTTGCATAGGGAATCCCCATAAAGATCCGTGTCTTCTTGTACTTCTCCCCGACATAGATGCCGGTTCGCGTCTTGACCGCACACTCGGCATCGTATTCACCGTGAACAGCCCGGTTCTGCCGATTCAATTCCTCTATGTCCTTATCCTTCACGTCGAACACATAGCCATCGCTTCCGTCCCCATAAAGCTTGCGGATCTTTCGAATACGATAACCGCGAATGCACAGGTTCACCACAAGACCGAGAATGGGAAGGCCCACAACCCATGCAAACTCCTCCTCCAGGTCTTCAATCAGAGACGTGCCCAGCAAACGCATGGAAACAAACTCGGCGATCAGAAAAACGAGCAGGATCGCCACAAAAGTGAATATACGGTTGACCGTTTTTTGCTGGACTGTTTTGGAAAAAACGATAACGCTGATGATTTCTTCCAGCGCGATTCCGAGTGCAAAGCAGACCACAATGCACGCAAGTGGCGGCCAGCCCAAACGCAACGGAATTGAATAACCAAAACCATAGCCCAGTGCCGAGATGAAAGCCACCATAAAATCATCAATTGTAAATAGCTTTTTTTTCATGATTTTTCGCAGCCTTTCCGAAGAGGTTCATTACTTCCTTTTTTTGCGTGGCTGTAGACCCACTCTCCTCCCACCATGGTTCCGAGCACGGGCGAATCCTGGATATGCTCCGGATCGCATGTGGTGATGTCATCGCCAAGCACCACCAGATCTGCTTCCTTGCCGACTGTGATACTTCCCAGCCTGTCATCACAAAGCATCTGATAAGCCTCATTTATGGTGGTCGCTTCGATCATCTGCTCAATAGTAACGCGCTCGCCCGCATTATGCAGTGTGTCCGGACGTCCGGGAAGCTGACGAATCACACCTTTCTGTATGCCTGTAAGCGGATAGGCCGGATTTGTAACAGGATAATCGCTGGCAGAGGTTACCGTAACTCCGGCATCAAAGAAGGCCTTCATCGGAAGCTGATCTTCAGCACGCTCTTCGCCAAGAACAGCGACCATCATCTGAAAATATTCCGGTTCAAAATCAAACCAGTGAGGATCTGTAGAAGCTATAACATTTAGTTTAGCCATACGGGGGATATCCGCCCTGTCCACCACCTGAAGATGAGTTATGGCATCCCTGTAATCATGGGGTCCTGTCTGCTCCAATGCCTTCTCTATGGCATCCAGAGCCATGCAGAGTGCCCCGTCTCCTATGGCATGAGCGTGTACCGTAAATCCCAGCTCGTGAGATTTTTTGTATATTTTAATAAGGGTTTCCATGTCAAAACGAAGCTGCCCATGATGCTGATGCTCGACAGACCACGGATCTGTGTAAGGCTGCTTCATATATGCTGTCGAAGGTGTCCCCGGCATCGTACCGTCTATCTGTATCTTGATATTGCTAAGCTCGAACATGCGCCCCTTGGTCTTCTTTCTAAGCTCTGCCGCATGTTCTATCTCTGCCATCGTATCATGACCTTCCGCCTGAAATACCTGATAAGCGGCATAGACATGCATTTTAAGCTTTCCTTCCATATCAAGCTCATGGCAGGCAAGTGCGGCATTGTCTGTAGTATCCCAGTTGATGATGGGGTCAAGGATCAGGGTCTCTCCATGAGCCAGATATTCCTCCTGATAGTGCAGGAATCCCTCCTTATACTGCTCGACCGAGAACACTGTAAGCTCCTTTAAAAGATCCATAGCACCTTCACGGAAATAACCGGTGGGATTCCCCTGATCATCCCGGGTGATTATTCCGTCACTTATATCCGGCGTGTTTTTGTCGATTCCCAGACGATCCATTGCGGCATGATTCACCCAATAAGAATGATGACCTATATCGGCAAGAACGATCGGTTTGTCTGTCAGGCCGTTAAGCAGATCCGCAGTGGGACCGTTTGGTCCCATATCCGGTGTGGGTATGAAGCCTGAGCCCTGAATAACATCCAGCTCCGGACGATCCTCAATAAACTTCTTTATCGCTGCAAGATGTTCCTGTAGGGTACCCATGGGACTTAGGTGTACAAAGAAAAGCTCTTCCGTTCCTCCGGGTGCGATATGACCGTGTCCCTCTCCAAATCCCGGAAGAATGATACCCTCATCATAACGAATCTCCTCCGTGTCCTTGTCGATATATTCCTTTACCCCTTCTTCGTCGCCCACATAGACGAACTTACCGTCAGAAATCGCAAGTGCCGAAGCCCTGGGCTTTTTCTTATCAACTGTATAGATATTACCGTAGATTACAATGTTTCCTTTCATTATTCGCATCTCCTTTCAGATGAATCCCTCTCGTAATGCTAATTGACTTTCTTTCCTGCAAAATACACATCGGTCGGCTTGTTGTGGCTGAAGCCCTCATGCTCTGCAGTAAGCAGGTCGGTGTCAAACACAAGGAAATCGGCATCCTTACCCTTTTCAATAGAGCCCTTTTTATCCTCTATCCCAAGCTGCTTTGCTCCGTTTATCGTATATCCGAGTATCATTTCCTCTATACTCATCTGCTCATCGGCGGGAGGATTCGGCCTGACGGTACAATTTATTTCGGCGGCTCTGGTCTTTTCATTGATCCAGCGTGTCATGCCGACCTCCATGCCAAGGAACGGACTCCAGTTGTTAAAATCACCATAGTGGATATCGTCACTGGACCATGTGACATTCGCGCCGGTCTTCCAGACCGACTTGCAGCGGTACATCTTACCCGCGCGATCCTCACCGAGCAGCTCGCGCCAGGTCTTATATGGATCTCCGCCCATGTTTCCCGCATGCCACCAGGGCGTATAATTGGCGTTGACACCTAATTTTGCGAAACGGTCAATATCCGCATCATCCTGGATCTCAAGATGCGCACAGGTGACCTTCACATGGTACTTATCCCCGAGCTCCTTCCTGGCCATCTCCACACCGTCAAGTACATTCCGGGATGCGCCCTCACCGACAGTGTGCAGATGCAGGTCAAGTCCTTCCTTATTAAGCTTGATAAGAAGCTCTGCGATCTGATCCTTATTGAAGGCGGCCGTTCCCCTGTCCCCGGTATCTACATAAGGTGTCACAAGCGCTGCCGTTTCGATCTTTAAGGTACCGTCATTGAAAATCTTTAAGGTATGCACCTTAAGGTGCTCCGTATTATATTCATTCTTAAAGCGCTTAAGGTTCTCAATTGCCTCTGGCACCTGGCGCGGCTGTGTGATCACATAGCAGCCGTCAATATAAACAGGAAGTTCTCCCTCCTCGTCCATTTTTTTCAATCTGCCGTAAACTCTCTCATGAAGATCATTGCATTCCGGAATACCGGCATCAAAGACACCCACTACACCTGTATTTACAGCAAAATCGATCCAGCGTCTTAAGGCGGCGTCGATCTGTTCATCTGTCAGCTTTTCCGCACCATCGACCAGAAAGCGGGTTTCCGCAGCCGCTTCAAATATATTTCCTGTCACATGTCCATCCTTGCGCACATAGTAGCTGAGCCCCGGTACGGGATCGATGATATCATCCGTAATGCCATGACGCTCAAGAAGCTTGGAATTTACCCATATGCTGTGTGCCTCACCCTCCAGGATCATGATCTCACTGTCGGCGCAGACAGCATCAAGATCTTCCTTTGTGATCTCCTCTCCATGCAGAAAAACACGCTCCAGAAGGAAATTATAGCTCTCCCTGCCCGGATTGTTCTTAATATGATCGGATATAAAGTCAAGGGCTTCCTTTTTGCTGTTACACACGATATACTCACCCATATCCTTATATTCAAATGCGATGGGCATGGTAACATGAACATGGCTGTCGATGATCCCCGGCATGATGAATTTTCCGCCAAGATCCGTTACCTCTCCCTCATAATCCGACAGGCCGGCTTCATCTCCTGCATATACAAATTTTCCATCTTTTACCACTAGGGCTGTGGCCAGCGGGTTGTCCCTGTTCGATGTAAAGATTTTTGCGTTCCTTATGATCATATCTGCCTTCATGTCTGCTCCTTTCCCGTTAAAATTCAGTCCTTTTTGCACTCACAAGCTTTGACCGGCATTTTGCGGTCAATGGTTACAGGATCTCAGTTTTCTGACACCCTGACGCATGTTTTTGTAATGACCACAGGCCATATGGTGATCGCGAAGAATACCATTATCCCCCGGGCTATCAGATTTCCCCAATGACCTCCGAAAGCAGCCACGAGGGTCGCTGGAGCAAACCATTCCTTCCATGCGAACATAAGCGCCGCACCTGTGCAGGTCAGCATTGGCAGGCTGGCCGCGCCCACAGGGATCTCATATTTAAGATAATGCCTGTCCAGATAGCTTCCCAGCAGAAGACCAAGGAAGGAGCCGCAGGCCTTAAAGGTATCGTTCATCATCTTCTGCGGATCGACAAGCAGCTGTCCGTCCACATAATCCATGGGATACGGCTTGACCAGGATGTATACAAGCGTGAGTAATACCGCGATGACTCCGATAAGCGTGAGGATATCTATGGTCTTCTCATTACCTTCCACCTTCTTCTGTACGATCCCTACGGTCAGTATGATAATGACCGACACGCTGAATCCCACGACCACATCCTGAGGTGTATGTACCCCGAGAAAGTTTCTTGAAAAACCTGTGAGAGCTATCAGGACACCGCATAGGATCGCGAGCCATCTTCTTTTATCCTTCTGCCACGCAATCGTAGTACCATAGGTTACGGTGGCAATCGTCGTGTGTCCGCTTGGAAAAGAATAGCCCGTCGCAGCCACCTTGGAGTCTCCGGCAGGCTCTATCAGATCCGACCTTATCCATGGACGATATGCGCACACCGTCAGCTTGATGATACCGTTTAAGAGCTCACCGATCCCCCACGAGGTGATAAAGCGATATCCCCATTTCTTATCCGCTCCCCAAAAAACCACAAACGGCAGAAAGGGCATGATGTCCACAGCAAACTTGGACAACGCATTGAAAAACTCGTCAAATACCCCTCCTGTTGCATTCCTTAATTCCTGAAGCCATAACAAATACTGAATATCCATCGTGGATTCCTCCTTTTAGCTTTTTCTTTTCCGATATCACCTGATAATAAAATTTATTTTATCAGAAAACCCGTTAATTAAAAACTGACTGTTTCCTGTGCTTCGTTGCCTGTCTGCCATTCCGCCATCGCCCGGCAACGGAGGCGGCATCGCGGTGACGGTGATTATCCATGACAGTGACAAAGAAAAACAGTTGGTGGTATAGTTATACAAAATAAATTCGTATTTTAATGAAAGAAAGAGTGAATAGTATGAAGATGTATCAGGTATCAACACTACAGGCACTAATGCTCGGTTATTCGAGAGCTGTCATACCAGTATCCGAGCTGCTGAGCCACGGCAATATCGGACTTGGGACATTTACGGATGTCGATGGTGAGATGATCGTACTGGACGGGTCATGCTACAGAGCTATGGAAAACGGCGATGTCGTGATGGCTGAGCCGGACCGGGGCGTCCCATTTTCCACGGTCTGTGCGATGGAGGAATGTACTCCCATTGAATTTGGCTTTACGGACAGTGTAGGTGAGCTGAAGACTGTACTCAATAATATCATTGATTCCCATTTTGGACTGAACAGTATGCATATGGCGCGTATCGACGGAGAATTTGAGGTGGTTGATGCCAGATCGGAATCAGGATACGAGTCTGTACACGTGGATCTGAAGACTATACTCGGGAAAACCCAGAGGGCATTCAAATTTGAGAATATCAAGGGAACTCTTGTGTGCGTATATTTCCCTGATTATATGGACGGCATAAACGCGTCCGGATGGCATCTGCATTTCATATCCGATGACAGGAAGCATGGCGGACATGTGTTTGATGTTATCATGAAGTCCGGAAAAGGACAGATATCCAAAATCAATTCCATAGAGCTTAAATTGCCGGACGAGCCCGTCTTTGACACCTTTGCGTTAAAGCAGGCCTCGGAAGAGGCGGTAAAGGCAGTCGAGCAGGGGAAAAAATAATAAATACATCCGAGAGAGAGAACAGGCTCCCCATAATGGGGAGCCGTTAAAACATCAGTGGGTGTATACCCATTCTCCTCCCACCATGGTACGCAGAACGGGGGTATCATGGATCTGCTCGGGATCACAGGCGGTGATATCCCGCTCCAGAAGGACCATGTCCGCCTCCTTGCCGACGCTGATGCTGCCGAGCCGGTCCTCGCACTGGAACTGGCGAGCCGCGTTCAGGGTGCAGGCCTGGATCATCTGTTCGACCGTAGCGCGCTCGGAGGGGCAATGCAGGGAGTCCGGACGGCCCGGTTGCTGACGGGTCACGCCCATTTGAATACCTTCCAGCGCATAGGCTGGGTAGGTGATGGGGTAATCACTGGCGGAGGACACGACAACGCCATCATCGAAGAAGGACTTTATCGGATGCATGGCCGCCGTGCGCTCCTTGCCCAGGCCGTAGCTCTGGATGGGCTCGAGCTCAGGCGGCAGGGGGATCCAGAACGGGTCGGTGGAAGCCACAACGCCCAGCTTTGCCATGCGGGGGATGTCTGCATGGTCCACGACCTCCAGGTGCGCGACTGCGTCCCGGAGATCACAGGGCCCGGTCTGCGCATTGGCTTTTTCAATGGCGTCCAGTGCCATGGCCAGCGCCCCGTCGCCGATGGCGTGCAGGTGCACCGCCATGCCGAGCTCATGGGATCTTCTGTACACCGCGGTGAGAGTGTCCATGTCCATACGGAGCTGTCCGCGGTTCCCGATCTTCTGCGACTCGGGATCGCAGTAGGCCTGCTTCATATAGGCGGTCCCGAGGGTGGGCGAGATTGTGCCGTCCAGCTGGATCTTGGTGTTGATCAGATCGAACATGGGGCCCTTCGTGCGCTCTCTGAGTGCCGCTGCGTGCTCGACCTCGGCGATGGTGTCGTGACCCTCCGCCTGGAACACCTGGTAGGCGCCGTAGGCGTGCATCTTGAGCTTGCCCTCTTTGTCGAGCTCGTGCAGCGCCAGCACCTCGTTGTCGGTGTAGTCCCAGTTGATGATCGCGTCCATGAAAATAGTCATGCCATGGGCGAGATACTCCTCCTGATAACGCAGGAAGCCTTCCTTGTACTGCTCCACCGTGAAGCCGACGAGCGGCTTGATATAGGCCATGGCGCCCTCGCGGAACCAGCCGGTGGGGGTGCCGTCCTCATATCGGACAACGATGCCGTCGCTGACATCGGGCGTATCCTTGCTGATGCCGAGGCGCTTCATGGCGGCATGGTTCACCAGGTAGGAGTGAAGGCCCATGTCCGCGAGGACAATGGGCTTGTCCGACAGACCGTCCAGCATATCCGCGGTGGGGCCGAAGGGGCCGAATACTTCCTTCACAGGGAGGAAGCCGAAGCCCTGGTAGACCTCATATTTCGGATGCTTCTCAATGAGCGTCTTGATTCGGCCTATAAATTCGTCAACATCGAAGACCTTCAGCAGATTTGCCTCGAAGAGCTCCACCGTGCCGCCGACGGAGCAGTGGCAATGACCATCGGACATGCCGGGGATGATCAGACCGCCCTCATAGTGCTCTACCTTAGTATTCTCACCGATGTACCCCTTGACGCCCTCCGCGTCTCCTACATAGACGAAGTGCCCGCCGAAGATCGCCACAGCCTCGGCTCCGGGCTGCTCCTTGTCCACCGTGTAAAAATTACCGTATATGACCCTCTCGGCGGACTGGTCCTTCACATCAAACTGGAAACCGGCCTGGTTCAGCTTTTCGGAAATATTATTCATAAATGATTCCTCCTGTAAAATAATCAGATTGAACTACTTGTCAGACAATATACGTTATTTCACTTTCTTTCCGCGGAAATAAACATCCTTCGGCAAGTTGTAGCTGAAGCCCTCCTGCTCCGCCGTGAGCAGATCGTTGTCAAACACCAGGAAGTCCGCGTCCTTGCCGGCCTTGATGGAACCCTTTTGGTTCTCGATGCCAAGCTGAATGGCTCCGTTGATCGTATATCCCAGAAGCATTTCTTCTATACTCATCCGTTCGTTGAGCGGAGGAAGCACTTCGGCCGTTCTCTTAAACGGATAATGCCTGGTCTTCTCGGTGATCTGCCGCGTCATTCCGATTTCCATGCCCTGATAGGGGTTCCACTGCATAAAATCCAAAAAAGCGATTGAGTCGCTTGACCAGGTCACCAGGGCGCCGGTGTCCCACACAGTTTTGGAACGGTACATCTTCAGAACGCGCTCCTCGCCCAATATAGGCGCAAGGGGTGCGGGATCGTCGGCATGCCAGTTCGGCGTATAATTCGCGAAGACGCCAAGCTTGGCAAAACGACCCAGATCATCGTCATGCTGGGTGATAAGTTGGGCGCAGGTCACCTTCACATGGTAGGCATCGCCCAGCTCTTTTTTGACGATTTCAACGGCATCCAGAGCCACACGGGAAGCAGCCTCTCCTCCGCAATGCAGGTGCAGGTCCAATCCTTCCTCGTTGAGCTTTCTAAGGAGATCCGCAAGCTCTTCCACATTGAAGGCCGTGACGCCGGTCTCCCCCGTATCCGCGTAAGGAGTGACCAGAGCCGCGGTATGGAGGGTCTGTGTACCGTCCATAAAGATCTTCATGGTATGGATCTTCAGGTGCTCCGTATTGTATTCCTGCCGGAAACGCTTCAGCTCTTTTAAGCCTTCCTCCGCCTCCCAATGCGCCGCGATCACATAGCATCCGTCAATATAAACCGGCAGCTTTCCCTGCAGGTCCAGAGCACGCAGGCGCTGGTAAACCCGCTCGTGGAATTGGGGATAGCCCGGGATGCCTGAATCAAAGACACAGCACACACCAACATCAACGGAAAAATCGATCCAGCGCTGAAGTGCCGTGTCGATCTGCTCATCGGTCAGGTCCATGGCGCTGTCGAGCATGATCGGAACCTCCGCTGACCCTTCAAAGATATTTCCGGTTACATGTCCATCCTTACGGACATAGTAGCTAAGGCCCGGCACGGGGTCCGGCGTGTCGTCTGTAATGCCGTGCCGCTCAAGGAGCTTGCTGTTCACCCAAAGGCTGTGACACTCAGCTTCCTGTATCTGTAGCTCAGCGTCAGGGCAGATCGCATCGAGATCTTCCTTCGTGATCTCTTCCCCGTGCAGAAACCTTCTGTCAAAAAGGAATTTGTAGCGTTTCTCGCCGGGGTGCTCCGCAATGTACTCCGACATGGCTTTCATAAGCTCCTGCTTACCCTCGCACTGAATCTGTTTGCCGAGATCCGCGTATTCAAATCCGACGGGCATGGTCACATGGACGTGGCTGTCTATGATGCCGGGCATGATGAATCTGCCGCCGAGATCCGTGACCTCGCCCTCATACTCCGAAAGTCCGGCCTCATCGCCCACATAGACGAATTTGCCGTCCTTCACCACAAGAGCGGAAGCCTGAGGATTGTCCTTGTCGGCTGTAAAGATTCTCACATTTTTGATGATCTGGTCTGCTTGCATGTCTGCCCTCCTTTCAATACTGCTTATCAGCTTGTCCGCTATGCTGACTTTTTCTATTATATTTTATTAAACCTTGAATACCCCGTACACGGGGGTTTCCAGATTGGCAAACAGTGTTACTGTTCACAGCCTTTCAGGCTGCGATAGTAGCGGGTGACTATAGACTATGGTATTGTATAGATAAACCGGACAGGTAAGGCTATAGCAGATACCTGCTGAAGATAAGGGGGGATTGCGTGAGCACACTCTTTGCGGAAACCTTGCGGAAGCTTAGAACAGAAAGAGGACTGTCACAGAAGCAGCTCGGAAAACAGCTGTTTGTCTATCATTCCACCGTAGCCCGCTGGGAAAACGGCAGCCGCCTGCCGGATGCCGCGATGATCCCCCGGCTTGCCAAATGTCTCGATGTTGATGCCAACACGCTGTTTCATCTCGCGGCAAACAGCGATGAGATCCCCAACATCATCATAGTAGACGACAACGAAGTCATCCTCGCCCATGGGCTTTCTGTATTGGGGGAGGTCATACCGGATGCCGCGATCACGGGCTTTACCGGATCCGTGGAGGTGATCGAATACGCAAAAATGAACCGTGTGTCTCTGGCGGTGCTTGACATCGAACTTGGCACGTCCAGCGGTCTTGAGCTCTGCCACAGGCTGCTGGAAATCAATCCCTGCACAAACATCGTGTTTCTTACCGCCTATGCCGACTACTCCCTCGACGCATGGAAAACCGAGGCCAGCGGCTTCATGCTCAAGCCTATGACCCCGGAGAGCGTAAAGGAGCAGATGAAAAAACTGCGCTATCCGTTTTGGACGGGAGGCACGGACGAGTGAACGGCTGGACCGATTATTTCTATTACTTCATCATCGGGGCGACCCTGCTGCTGAGTATGCTCGGTCTGTGGTTCACCGCCATCATTCCCGGTATTAACGGCTGGCACAAGCGCTTTTTCCGATGTTTTTTTATCGTTCTTATATTAAATGTCTGTACCGTGCTGACTGACATTATCCTGCGCTCATATTCCGTCCCGAGCGTGGCGATCCGCCTCTTACTGGGTGCTGGAATGCCTGCTACTGGCACTGCCGCTGCCGATGCTGACGTTTTTGCTGCTGCACTGCTGCGGAGAAAATATGCGGGAAAGCAGGCTCCTTCAAGCGGTACTCGGGCTGTGGATCGTCTATTCCCTGCTGGTCATAAGCGGTCTGCTCAATGACGCTTTCTTCTTCGTCACGCCGGACAGGCAGTCTCACCGTGGACCATGGTATCCGCTCATGCTGCTGCCGGCAATAGCGATCATGCTGCTCAATGACACTGCCGCGATCAGGCGGCGCAGGCTGCTATCCCGCAAAGTTTATCTGAGCTTTTTCGCTGCCCTGCTGCCGCTGACTATCACAGTGTCGGTACAGATCTTTGTAGATGCGTTTATGCTCCTTGATATCTGCATGACTCTCTCAGCCCTGTCCATGTACGGTCTCGTATTGTCAGATCAGATCGAGCAGGATCTCCGACAGCAGCGGGAGATCGCCCAGCAGCGCGCCAGCATCATGGTGCTGCAAATGCGGCCTCATTTCATCTACAACACCATGACGAGCATCTATTGTCTTTGCAGCCAGAACCCTGAAAAGGCCCAGCAGGTGGTCATGGATTTCACCACCTACCTGCGCAAAAATTTCACCGCTGTGGCAAGCACCGAGCCAATCCCCTTTTCCTCGGAGTTGGAGCACACACGCGCCTATCTCGATGTGGAGCAGGCTCAATACTCCAAAAGCCTCATCGTTGACTATGACACGCCGCACACCTTCTTCCGTGTGCCGCCGCTGACTCTCCAGCCCATCGTGGAGAATGCCGTCAAGCACGGCAGGGATCCCAATGCCGGTCCGCTGCACATTTCCATACAGACCCGGAAAACCGACAACGGCAGCGAGATCACGGTCACCGACAACGTCTGCGGCTATGATCCCGCAGATGACAGTGAGCCACACATCGCCCTGAAGAACATACGTCAAAGGCTCAGCCTCATGTGCGGCGGCAGTCTCACCATCACGCCATGCGAAGACAGAGGAACTGTAGTGACCGTTATGATCCCTGACAGCGGCGCAGAAAATATCAAATCGTCTCTCCTTCGTCATATTTAATAAAAAATGAACTGCGGTTAAAACTCATTGTAGTCAAATGTCGGTTGCCAAAGTCCCTTTTCTCAAGATACGATGCCACTATATAAGCAGACAGTGATACAGTGCTGATATCATCATCCGACATGTCAAAGGAAACACCCTCATCCTTTGAAATGATCTGCACTCCGTCAGGCTTCAGGAAAATGGTGCATTCAGCAAGCACGGGCTTGTCATCATTCATCTTCAGGATGATAAGATACATCTCCTCTATCAGTATCGAAACACGGTTGATCGTCTTTTTATCCACATTATGTTCTTTTAAGAGCGATCCGATCTTACCCTGCATGCCAATGATCTCCTCCGGCTAAGTTAAAAGATTGAACAGATAGCTGCCCCCGCTTCCTGAAAGCTTTGAAAGAAGCAGCGGACAGTCCTCACGGCCGTAGCGCACCACAATGTAAATGATAAGAATCGCATAGGCAATGGCAGGTGCCATGGCAAACGCCATGGACATGGTAAACTGCTTCGTCGCCTCATAGTACAGAGTAAACATATAGACCGTGTGCATCACCGGGGTAAATACCATGCAAAGCAGCACGCCCCTCGATATTATATCCTGCGACAGCTCCATCCCGCACAGGAACGAAAGCAGCGGAAGCGCGGCGTAAAACAGTGCTGCCCATACATTACCGCACCAGGATATATAGATAAGAGATTTTTCCGGATCACGCTTCCGTATGATTGCTTTATAGACATTTTTCACTACAGACCTTTTTTACTGATCTTCTTTTTCTGTTACAAAACAGGCCACCAGTCCGTATATGAGAGTCGGCCGTATCCAGATCTCCGTGAGCAGATAGGTAGTATACTCATTGACAGGATTGAAGAAAATGACAAAATGATACAATCCGGCAATGACCATGTCAATGATAAAAAGAACACAAAGGCTGCGTTTGGTGTAGCTCTTCCAGTCTTTGCGGGCATAGAAGTAGGTGAGCATGAGGAGCAGCGTCACCGAGAGCGTAAGACAGATCAAATGGACGGGAAAGCTCTCAAGCGGAGGCGCGAAAAGAATATCGCGCAGGAGCACTGTGATGCCTATGCACACCGAACTCATATAGTTGAAACGATGACTGTCGAGACAATTGAAGAAAAACAATGCCATCATTATGAGACATGCGATGTAGCAAAGGTTAAGCACCAATTCGGGCCATGCCTCGCCGAGTCCGAAGTGTCTGATCCCATAGAGCATGATGCCCACCGATAGCACCGCGGCAACTGCCGTAATCCCTATGTCTATCAGTTGTGATTTCTTCTTGAATCTTGTTCCCATTGTAACTGTTCCTCCTGATTTTTTATTCAGATATCAATCAAATGCCCCGCAGCAGAGCTGCGGGGCATGCTCTGCAGACTGCACACTATCAGCAGAATATAGTGTCAAATCCCGTGGTCTCAATAATCTCCTTCACCTGATCGCTCATATTGATCAGGCTGAAATCGCTGTCTCCTGCCAAGGCTTTTCTCATTATAAGAAGTACACGCAATCCTGCCGAGGAAATATATTCCAGATTCTTCATATCCACACATATGCCTGTAATATTTCCCTTGCTCTCTGCCTCTCTGTACAATGCAAGCAGTCCCGGGGAGGATATCGTATCAAGTCTTCCTGTGAGCGACACCTTAAGGATGCTGTCATTCAGCTCCAGATCTGCTTTGAAATTATCCTCTTCATGCACTAAATTATCGCTGCCGCCTGCTACGGGTGACATTACCCAGAAGCTGGTCTCCTCAAGCGCGGCCTGTACCTTATCACGGACATCACTCGGAAGCTTCTCGATGGAGATTAATCTTTCCGGCATATACTCCTTTATAGAGACGATCTTAAGATCAAATCCCATGTCTGCGACAAACTTTTTTGCTTTTTCCGTATCGCTGTCGAAAAATACATTATTGGCAAGTGTTGTCTTGGAAACCGCCCCGGCAGCTATATGACCTATCTCGGCCGCAATCTCCTCCGGCATGTCGGACGTCACCGCGGCAATGGCTTTTCCACTGGCCTTGGTGAGTTCATTATCAACAGTTACCCATCTTCCGCCGAACTCCAGCAGAAGCTTTCTGATATTGCCGAATACAGTCTCTATCTCCGGCTGCGTAAAGTACATCAGGAGTCCCTCCGTAGTGATGTGAAGCTCTCCCTTGGCCTCCTCCAGAGCCTTCCTCAGAGAGGAATAATTGGTTGCGTCAACCTCATGATACCTGATGTTGTCGCTGTCTCCGATCACTTCCCTCACAGCAGGCTTCATTGCATCGATCACGGCAGGAAGGTCTAATCCGAAATAGTTTATCCCGCTCTTGGAGAGCTTTATGCCCCGGGCAGTATATCCGCACGGAAGATCAACGACCGTCGCAGCGCCTGATGCCTTTATGTAATTATTGGAGGAAAAGAATCTCGCCTCAAGCTGTGAATTAAATACCGGTACGGCTTTCATAAGTGCCTCCATTATCTGCGGCGGCACCTTGGCTCCACGCTTCTCTTTATCTTCTCCGAACTTCGTAAACCCGAGAACCTTTCGCAGATTCTCCGAATCCTCGTCACCGGTAGCCGCGACCAGCTGCAGACATGAATGAGCTGTGCTGTATACCGGATTCACTTCTTCCCTCAGTTTCTCGATGTTCATTTCGTTTATTTCCTGTGCCATATTAACTCCTTATTTAAGATATGCTTCATAATCATACGTAACACCTTATCCGCATACTCGAATCCGGTCAGCAGACCCTCTTTGATGACCCGTTCCCAAGGCGCTCTGCCCAGGACATCATCAGATCCTCACGCCTTCCGAAAATATCCTTCTGCATGCCGATGGCATCGTCGAATACCATCGTCTGACGATCGTCTCCCGAGAACTTCTTCCACTGATATTTGTCGGTAGAGGGGTTGCCCGTCCTGGCGAAGTTTGTCCACATCTCCTTAGCGACATGGCGGAACTCGCACTCGTCGGTCCCAACGTTCTCTCCGCTCCCCATCGGATCCTCCAAGCAAGTATCGAACAGATACGTTATTTCGGTTGCGTGTATCGCGCCAAGATAGGGGGTTATCACAGGCTTCCTGACGAAGTACATATAGGTATTGCCGCCGGCGGCAGAGTGCCTGATGGCCATGTCGGTGTTGCCTGCGCGGAAGTTTAAGTCGTTGCAGTATTGCTCCAGCCTGCTCCCCTCGCTTTCGCTTGCGAGCGTGTCCATGAACTCGTCATACATGGTCTTCTCCTGGTCGTTAAGCAGCGCGCGATCTCTCTTTGCGATCCACCTCAGCGTATCGAGGAAGCCTTCTTCGCCGCCCTCGGTCGGAACGAAGTACCTGATCTCATCAAGATTAGATCCGATCATCATATCTATCTTAGACCTCTTCTCATCTCCCCACATCCCGTACAGATCCGCTCTGTCCTCAGGCAGCGTGACACCGTCGAGGAGTGGGAAGTTGGCAGTTCCGAGAAGGCAGTTCTTGTCAGTGATAGCTGCTTTCAGATAGGCATCTAAAAGCTGCCCGGTCGTGAGCTCCATCAGCTCGTCCATGGTCTGGCAGCCCGTTGCGGTCAGGAAGTTCTGCGTGACGTGGATACCGTGCTCCATCGTGTCGGTGTATGCGATGTTGGCACTCTGTGCGATGATCCTCTTGAAGAGCCCCTCACTTCCGTCTATGAGCGGGAGGAACGTGACACTTGCCGAGCCTGCCGACTCACCGAAGATCGTCACATTGTCCGGATCGCCGCCAAATCCTGCGATGTTTTTCTGTACCCACCGTAAAGCCTCGAGCTGGTCTAGCAGGCCGAGGTTGCCTGCCTCCTTGAAGTTCTCTCCGCCCGGAACACGCTCGAAGTTCATGAATCCTAAAAAACCGAGCCTGTAGTCGATGGACACGAACACGATGTCAGGGGTCTGTTTGGAGATATTGGTAAGGTCGTAGAGAGGCGATGCCTGGGATTCAGCGCAGAATCCGCCGCCGTGAATCCATACCATGACCGGCTTCCTGCTGTCAGTGCAGGCGGTATTGCAATAAATGTTCAGCACGAGACAGTCCTCGCCAAACTCCGCCGTTCCCTGCGAGTCGTTCGCGGGCCCGACGGGAATGTGACCGGGCTTTATCGCTTCGTACACGCCGTCATCGTCCGCGGCAGGGAGTGCCTTCTGCCAACGAAGCTTCCCTACCGGCTGCGTAGCGTAGGGGATGCCCTTCCAGATGATCAGCCCGTCTGTCTCCTTGCCGACGAAGGTACCGTTGTTGCATTTGATCTTAGTATCCATGTTGCTTTCTCCTTTTCTATTATATATGCTCCACAGACCCGGATATAAAGTCAGTTTTCACGGCTTAAAGCTACCGCTCTTGATATGTGTCAGCATCTTGATGCATGGGCTTCGGCCGGTGCCACAACCTCTCTCAAAGACTATTTCGCACAAGCCGCCTAGAATTTGTTGATCAACTCATATATTATAACACACTGATCAATGTTCTTTGATGGCAGGTTTGTTAAAAGCAGAGTATGCAAAACGGGAGCCGCCGAAGCGACTCCCGTTTTATACTTGCTGTTAATGTCTATTTCACTGATATTGTAGCTGCTTGATACCCCTTAGATTCTAAACCATGATCTGTATGTTAATCCTGATACATGGTTCTATCCAATCACGATCTTATTGGTACAGATCGAATGGAGGAACTACTTCCATGGAACCCCGAAGTAAAACAGGGACTTGGAAAAGGCAGTAAAATGTAGCCATTCGCCTTTATGATATGAAGTTGTCAATGTACATTTATACGGTATATAACTAAGCGCTTACCCTAAATGCCTTGTTCTTCCTTAACTACAAACTTGAATTTATCGAGCTCTTTCTCTCATAGAAGAGCCCTACAAACTGCCGATTTGTTGTCGTTATTTATTCATCCAACATAATCTTTCCTTTTTTCGCCTTGGCTTTAAGCCTTGCAATTTGCTCTTTCTCTATCTGTTGAATGCTTTTCTCCGGCTTTGGTAAATCCTCCGGCATAGTGCCGCCTATCTTTTTGATTGCTGTCCGTACTTCCTTACCAACATTATAATGCACACTTGTAGCTGCCTCTGCGCCCTGCACATTATCCTTGCGAAGCTTCTCCTCGGTCTGGGATATGCGAAATAGGTTAGCGATTAACTCCGTACTTCCCATATAATCAAGGATTTTCTGACCGACTTCAAGTTCCTTCCTTGCGTGAATATCCTCGACATCAAGCCCTCCGTACAGTCCCATATATCCCGCATTTTGAAATATGGCGAATTCCTCATTTGTGATAACTCCTGCATCGTGCGCCGTTTCTGCCAAAAGCTGATTCCATTGCTTAATATCACCTCTAACAACAAGCCTTCTCCTATCCTCGTCAAGTTGATTGAAATGGTCTGCCACTTCCTGACGATAGGTCTGAATGGCAAAATATGTCTGCCCGAGTGCTATCACTTCTTTTCTCGGATCGCCGTTCTGCACAATAAGATAGCAGGCATATCGGGACAGTTCATAATCTTTTTTAGGCTTTGAAGTTGCCCCAGCTTCCACGATTTTGCTGACCTCAGCAAAATCGTCCGGAGCACTGTGTCCACTGTTCTCACAGGCTATCATTGCCCTGTCGATTACTTTGCTGAAATTTCTCCATTGCGTATAATCAAGCGCATCTGCCAATTCTCTGGCACTCCAATATTCAGAGCCATCTTCTCGGATATGCTTTATATCCTCGAATTTCTTATATTCCTTTGCCTTTAGGTCGCTCATATAAGCCTCCTCGTTTGAAATTCTGGGACTGACTGTCGGAATTGTTTTCTGGTATGTCTGTGCTACGGGTCTGAAGGGCATACCAAAAAGACTGGTGCTGTCTGTTTCCAGATATAGCTTTCTGATATACCTTTTCCACGAATTGAATCTGACTGTATTAAAGAAACTCCTCGCGAGCCTGCTGCCGCTGACAATCCCGTTTCAGATAGCCGAATATTTTTGTGTCCCCTGCATCATTCTCCTTTTCTGCACCGGATTAAGCATATTGCTTGAACGTATCGCACCGAGAGTTTTTGTTGTCCTCAACGGCGGTCGAACGCTGCGATACACAAAAAGCCGGTAGCTGTTCAGAGCAGCTCTCTTTCCACTGCCTGCCCGACAATATCCGTACCGGCATCCGGCTCAAACCGGTCTGTGACCTGCCCTCTCTTATTTACAAGGAATTTTGTAAAGTTCCACTTGATGTCGCTGTTGTGCTGATAGTCGGGATCCATCTTTGCGACCAGCTTTTCCATGTACATACTCTCTTTGGTGTTGCGCAGGAAGCCCCTGAAGCCCTGCTTCTGCTTAAGATAGGCAAATAGCTCCGATCCGTTCTCTCCGTTCACGTCGATCTTGGAAAACTGCGGAAAGGAAATGTCATACCTCGATGTGCAGAAGGAGTGGATCTCTTCATTTGAGCCCGGAGCCTGATGTCCGAACTGATCACACGGAAAATCCAATATCTCAAATCCACGTTCCCTGCATCTGCGATATATAGTCTCAAGTGCCTCGTACTGAGGGGTGAATCCGCATCCCGTAGCCGAATTTATGATGAGCAGCACCTTACCCCTGTACTCTGACAGATCGGAGATACTGCCGTCCCGTTTCTGTACCGGTATCCTGTAGACCGGACTGCCTACAAGGAAATTCTCGGTCTCCTCCATTATATCTACCATGTTTTTCAGGTCAGTCTGCAGCTCTCCGGTCTCAAGCGAGTGATTGGCTCCCTCAAATATCCTGTAGCTCAGACCCTTCGCCCTGCTGAGTTCTTCGATCTTCCCGACGTCGACAAACGGATCCTCCGTGCCGAAGAATACCAGCCCGTTCTTTTCCCCGATCAGCGAAAAAGTCTGCTCAAGCGGAGTGAAGTACACCTGTCTGGCAGCTACCTTCTCTCTCGCCGCGTACACGCTGGCAGCGACAGTCCCTATACTCTTCGATATGAAGATAATATCCTTGTATCCTGCAAAATCTGTTGATCTGAGCTGCTCTTCGGCTTCCGTGGTAACCGTCTGGAATGCCTCCAGCATTTTCTTACGATCAGGCTGCGTCAGGGCATCAGGTCTGCCTCCGGCCAGCAGCGCATCCTTATCTATATCGTGAAAGGAAAGCTCTACGATGTCGTAGCCGTGCTGCCTTGCTATCTTCTTTGAATAATAAAGGAGCGGCTTGTCGGTATGATAGCCTATACCCGGAAAGATCACCGCTAACTTTTTATCACTCATATCTATACCTCCGTTATCTGTATTATACACTCAACGGACATATACTACATATGATACTTCTCTTTCTGAGCATCTGTTCGGAACTCCATGGATCCTTCATAGATATAGGCATCCGTTCCTTCTCTAAAAAACGGGAGCCGCCGAAGCGACTCCCGTTTTATACTTGCTGTTAATGTCTATTTCACTGATATTGTAGCTGCTTGATACCCCTTAGATTCTAAACCATGATCTGTATGTTAATCCTGATACATGATCGCTATGGCTGCGTTTGAATTGGGCCGCAGTCCCAATAAAGCAGGGTTGAAGCTGATATTGCCGTTTGCGTCGGGTGTCAGTACAGGTGTTGATACATATACACCGCCTCCGTAAACGAAGGATATTACAAGTTTTCTTCCGCTCTTTACGAGATCCGCAGGTACCTTCATGCTGGTGCTTCCGCCTGCACCTGTAAATGACATGTTATAAGTATGTCCTACGCTGTATCCGGGTGCCGCAAGCTGGAATCCGAGACGGCATACCGGACCCTGATATGCGCTGGTTGCCGTTACTCCGCCTGAGTCTCCATAATGAATCCATGTCGTTACCGTACACAGTCGGATCGCGCACCGGCTTCGTCTCACCCCGATTCACGCTAAACGTATGACCACCGGACATGAAGCACCCATGCGATCACGATCCAAAATGAATCTTAACGCAGTCCCCCCCATGTCAACAGTATTACGCTGATCATATCCGCTTCATATTTCTCATTTGGTAGGACATCCTCTCACAGGTCATCCTATGGCTCCTTCTTCGGCAGAACGGCTTCTGCACTATCCTGAAATGCTTTCAGCCTCTTTTTTGCCTCCGGAATGGAACAGTTAGTCCCTGCTCCTGCGATACATCCGCCGGGACAGGCCATTCCTTCGATCAGGCACCCCTTTTTCAGTCCTGCCTTTGCCATCGTCAGCATTTTTTTACATTCGGCAAGTCCCTCCACATGCTCGATATGGACTTCTGTACCGGGATAATAGGTTTTAATACATTGTTCAATGGCGCTCGATACGCCGCCGGCGATCCCATAGCCTCTGCCGGCACTCGTAGCATCTGCCAAAGCCTCCTTTGTTTCAAACATCGCAGGATCTATACCCTTGGCGTCAAAAATTCCCGAAAGCTCCTCGTATGTAATGACAAAATCCACATCTGAACGTACCGTTCTTCTGCTTGCCTCCAGTTTTTTAGAGGCACAGGGACCAATGAATACGACCGCCACATCCGGATGCTTTTCCTTAATGAGCCTTGCTGTGGCCACCATGGGTGTCAGCTCTCTTGAAATGCTCCCAATGGTTTCCGGAAAAAACAACTTTGCTAAGAACATCCAGCTCGGACAGCAGGAAGTCAAAAGAAACGAAAGTTCTCCCGTACTTACTTTCTTTACATAATGCTCTGCCTCTGCCATACATCCGATATCCGCTCCGATCGCTGTTTCCACAACATCGTAAAAGCCCAGCTCCTTGATCGCCGCCTTTACCTGTGCCTCACTGGCGTCTCCGAACTGTCCGGCAAAGGACGGCGCAACCTCGGCAATGACTTTTTTTCCGGACAGGAGCGCCTTGATCAGCTGAAAGATCTGCGATTTATCCGCGATCGCTCCAAACGGACAATTTACCATACACTGCCCGCAGGAGACACAGGCTGTCCGGTCAATATCCGCACGACCCGTTTCATCGCTTATGATCGCCCCGACGCCGCAGACATCGGCGCAGGGACGCCTTTTATGCGATATAGCATCATAAGGACAAGCGTTATGACATTTACCGCAATGAATACATTTCTCTTGATTGATAACGCTTTTCCCATTCTTTATTGAAACCGCCCCCTTCGGGCAGACCTCCACGCAGGGATGCGCCGTGCAGCCCATACACTGATCGGAAACGATATACATATTTTCCGGACAGGCATTGCAGGCAGACGGAATTACCTGGATGAGAGGCGGTTCATAATATTTCTCATCAATATTGGATTCCTCGACCCCGGAGCTCACAGCTACCGGCTTGTCCTGCGGTCTTAACTTCATACCGAGAGCAAGCCGCAATCTTTCTCGTATGACCTCCCTCTCCCGATATATATCCGCATAGTCTTTGGAGGTTTCCGTATTACAAAGCTTATATGGAAGCTCTTCTATATCCCTTGTCAAATCCCCGGAATGATACGCTAGCTCTGCGATCGTTTTGAAAATAAGGTGCCTTGTCTTTTTTACATTAGTATCCAGTCCACGCTCCATAACGCCTCCCCTCTGGTGCTCCTCTCTACTCTATCGTCAATATATCCGCAAATCCTGTAACTCCAAAAATTTCTTTCACCATTGCCTTGTTTTATCATCATCCACCATTTATCATGCTAAAGTTCCTTGCATTGGAACGGTAAAGCCTCTTAAACACCCTGTAATTTTTCTCATAAACCGCTTTGTTTGAGGCATCCGGCTGACACACCACAGAGCAAAGCCTATGCTGCTATTTGTTCCCTGATCCTATGTACCTAAAGCACAGCATGGTCAAATCATCAAACTGCTCTGCCTCCCTGACAAACCCGTCCACTCCGGCGCGGACATTTTTAAGTATCAGCTCAGGAGCTGCATCCGGATCCCTGTTCAATGCTTCAATCATCCGATCTGTTCCGAATAATTCGTCCTCCGCACTGGTGGCCTCCGGCACTCCATCCGTGTAGACAAACAGGCTGTCCCCGGGATTTAACTCGAAGCTATGCTCCTTAAACGGTATTCCTTCCATCGTGGCGACGGCCGGAGAATGACGGTAAATCTGCAGTTCATACTCTCCGCCCGCCCTTCGAAGCGCAGGATGCTCGTGACCGGCGTTAGCGGCAACTCCCCTGCCCGTACTGATCTCAATCACGGCCGCCCACACAGTGACGAAAAGCTCCGCCTCGTTTCCCTCGCACAGCTGGTCGTTGGCATTCCCAAGTGCCTTAGCAGGACTTTCGCCGTTTTGCAGGTGAGCCTTAATCAATACCCTCGCAGTCATCATGAACAGTGCAGCGGGAACACCCTTTCCGGATACATCTGCAATTACCAGTCCTATGTGATCATCATCGATCAGGAAGAAATCGTAGAAGTCGCCTCCTACCTCCTTAGCCGGATCCATGCTGGCGTAGATGTCAAATTCAGTGCGCATCGGGAAAGCCGGGAAAGTATGCGGCAGTATGGATGTCTGGATGTTTGTCGCCAGCTGCAGCTCATTCTCAATCCTCTCACGCTTTGCCTCTTCACGATGCTTTTCTTCGAGTGCCCTCATCTTTCTGCGTACATATAGCCTCACCAGCAAAAAGATAACAATAAGCGCCGCGAGCGTTACAAGGAGATAGAACCACCACTGCTCATAAAAAGCCTTTTCCTTGACGATCTTTACGGATACCTCCTTGTCGCCTCTGCCCATGGAGTCCTTAAGCTCCATCGTATAGTAATATGTTCCGCCCCGCAGGTTGGTGTAATCTACCGGCACCATATCACTGCGATTGATCGTCGTGCCCTCATCCTCAAAGCCATCCAGCCGGCAGCTTACCTTCGGATCGCTCAGCGAATAATTGAATATAAAGCTGTAAACAGTCAGCTTCTGCGTATCGGATGGAATCGTAAATGTTCCGTCCGCATCGGGATAAAGTCTCTGACCATCCACATCCACAAACGGAACCGTAGCCTTCAGGTCATCGACATTCTCAAATGGCTGTTCGATGTTGACCTTGCAGATGCCTGTGGTTCCGGCAATATACAGATCACCTTCAGGGGTCACGTCGCTGTAGGAGTTTGCGGTAGTGATACAGGGCAGACCGTTGGCGATACTGTAGTGCACAGGGTTGATCTCCCCGTTGGCAATCAGTTCCTCGGCCGGTGTCACATAGATGCCGTTGCTGGCAAGCACCCATATGTCACCCTTGCTGTTCTCAAATAGATCGAAGTTATTGCTGTAAGGGAATTTCTGGACCGTCGTCACCTGATAGTCCGGTGTCATGTAGGCAATGGCGCTGCTTGTCACTATCCATATCAGATCCCGCTTAGAGTCGCGCTTTAAGCGCATCACGATATCAGACGGCAGACCGTCCTCGACATTGATATTCCTTACGCCTGATTCGTTTATGATATATAAGCCCCCGCCGTTGCTGCCGAGGACGATATCTCCGTTTGTTCCTTCCTCTACCGTAAGGCTCTCCGTATTGGTGATGCCGTCCGCCTCACCATAAGAAGCAACAAAGCTGTCTCCGTCTATGACGCTCACCCCTCCGGTATGCGCCACAAGTATCGTGCCATCCTCACGTTCACAGACGGCGCGCATACTGTTATCCAAGGGACTGTCTCCAAGGACAAATACCATCAATTCGCCCTTTTCATAACGCAGCAGCCCATACTTGCGCCATGTGGATATCCACAGTCTGTCCTTACTGTCACGTATAATGGAGCGGATACGGCAGCCCTCAAGCAGTTTGATCAGGTCGTCCGCCTCCACTTCCGACTCAAAATCCTCGCCTGTATTGGTCACAGCCTTTGTAAGCGGAAGGCTCTCTAACGGTCCGTCCTCACCAATCACAAGCAATCCGTCGTCTGATGCCACAAAAAGCTTTCCATCGCACATGCAGGTGGAGTTTACAACCTGTGTATCAAGACCGTATTGTTCAAACAGGTCGGAGAACTGATTGGGTACCACCTTCATTACGCCCTGACGCGTGGAGGTGAACCACAGATTGCCGAGATAGTCTCTCATCACATGTCCGACAGAGTTATTCATCGGCAGATCCTCGAGTACCCTCAGCCCATCGCCCGTCAGCACGCCAATGCCATAGGATGAGCATATCCATATTTTTCCATCTATGTATTCTATCTGATACACAGAGCTTAAGGGATCGATGTCGATTTTTTTAAGGTCAGTGAGTTTTTCTCCATAGGAAGCATGATAGAAACCAAAGTCTCCCGCCTCAAAATAAAGCTTGCCGGGTTCCTCGGGATCGGGAAGCATGGAAGCTACTCCCTGTACGGGGTTTTCCGCCGCACTTAAGAAGCTTATCAGCTTACCGTCCTTTATCTTCATCAGATCGCCGAAATTGGTGATGCCGTAGATGATTCCGTCGCTTCCCATCTTTAGGTCGCGCATGTTCGCTTCGGCGATGGCTTCGTCCTCCATCATGTTCAAATTTCCGTCAGGATCTATCATGGCGATGCCGCAGGTCGTTGCGATATAGACTATGCCATTCTGATCTCCGGTAATGGCGCGGATATGCGCCGACTTAAGCCCGTCGAGCTTTCCCCACTTACTGATCTCATCCCGCTCCATCACCGCAACGCCATTGTCATTCGTTCCTATCCATAAGCGGTCATTACTGTCCACATATAAGCATTTGATACTGGTGATGCCTCCGGTGGAATCCATCCTCACAAACGTATTTCCGTCGTAGCGTATCAGTCCTCCATAGCTGCCTATCCATATAAATCCATCGGCTGTCTGAACGATCGCATTTGCTTCGGATGTAGGCAGTCCGTTGGTATTGTCATACAGCACCGCCGAATAATTCTCGGGATGGCTGACGGGATCCACGGTATCTGCAGCATCCGTATTTTCTGCAGCGTACACTGTACCCACATTCAGCAGGAGGATGAATGTCAGCGACAGGCACAGACAGCAGAAACCCTTTCCCATGCGCCTCGCTTCCCCTGCTTTCCAGGATTTAGTTTTCCTCACAAATCTTCTCATATCAGACCGCCCCGCCTTATGCTTTCTTACCGACCCGCTCAAACAAAGGGAACATCATCGGGTATACGCCTAATATCAGGAACATGATGATCGCATACCTTGCAGTTCTTATCAAAAAGGCAGCTATACTCGTGCCTGCAAGGAACTCTTTGTCAAAAGGTAGCTTTAAGAGAGTATTCACCACTAAATATATCAATATGGCACCGATAACGCGCAGGAGCATAGCGGGGAACCTGCGTGTATCCTCATAATTTACATATTTGCGCTCAAACCATATCGCCGCTATGGCACCGATCAGGCACCCAAGAGCAGTGAAATAATCTGTCGTGCGCACATAGAACAACCCCGGAATAGCTGATATCAGAAGTATCAGATGAATCGCCCATTCCTTCTTTATATAACGGTCAAGCAGCGTAAATATCCCGATCACCGCGAATCCCAATGCCCATCCTGCCAGCACGTCCGTCGGATAGTGCATACCTGCCACGACTCTTGAAAAGCCTACGACCACGGTCATTATCCCGGCTAAGATCCAAAGCCACTTCTTTTTTACCTCATTCGCCAAAGCAAAATACAACGCCGGAACAGATGCGCTATGCATACTCGGGAAAGAATACCCCTGAGCCGCCACGTCCATAGCTTCCGCACCCTCATCTGACAAAGCCAGTGCTCTCACCTTATCGGGATGCTCCATATATGGCCTTAGTCTTAAGACGACCGACTTGATCATCGGAAGCCACATATTCACACAAACTACGATAAGCGCAAGCCTCTGTCCGGCTGTCTTCTTCCAGCAGAACATCACTATCAGCACAACCATCAGCAGACCTGTCTCTGCGCCAAAGAAATCAAAAAACTTCGCAAACCCTTCTGTATTTTGCACATTGCTGGCATATTTTTGTAGCCACTCAATCAAATTTGCTTCCCATTCCATATTATAATTCCCTCCTTATAAGGCTCATGATTATAATAATCTAGTACTGCGACAGAGACAATATGATTCGGCAGATAAAGGTATGAAAGATCCGATGCATTTTCATTCCGACTGTGATCAAAGGTTTCATTCCATTGCTCGTTACCAGATCAACAACCTGTTCTCGGGTGCAAGGTACATATTGTCGCCCTCCTTAACATCATATGTCTCGTAGAATTCCTCAAACTGCTGGACAGGCACATTGGTTCTTGAATAATCAAGCGGATGCGGATCCTGCTTAAGACATGATAACTCCGAGCTGTAAACATTGAGGCTTGTGTTCATCTGCGCGTATTTGGTAAAAAACCTGTCGTAATCAAAGCCCTCAACCTTTGATGCCATCTTAAGCGCACATTGAAGTCCGGTCATATCGGCTACCATCTCGGTATCTATATTCGATCCTATAAAGTGTTCATTGCCGAAGGCTACAATACCGTCAAGATAATCATCCATCTTTCTCACGCGCTTCTTAAACTCAGCTTCATCATCCTTAGTCCACCAGTTTCTCAGGTTACCCTTCTCGTCATACTGTGCTCCGTCCGAGTCAAACGCATGGGATATCTCATGTCCTACCCAAAAGGCACCGATGGAGGCATACAGATCCTCTGTTGACATATCACTTGAATAGAAGGGCTCACCCATCATTCCTATCATCATGTTTATTGTATTTTCCTCGGCAGAATAAAAAGCATTACACAAAAGAATACTGACATCATCCGCCCACAGCTCCTTATCCTTCTTCGTCCCGATAAGGCTCCTGTTGTATTCATCTTCGTAATCGGCTATCCTTCGCTCTGCTTCTATTAATGAACAGTCCTTAATATCAATCCCTGAAGTATCCCTGAATTTATCCGGATAAGCAGCATGTATCCCCATATTATCAAGCTTTTTTATGGCATTTTCCCTGACTTCATCCGATGCCCAGTCATTCTCATTAAGCATCTCCCTGTATGTGTCTATTACCATGCGGCACAGCTCTTCCATCTTCTCCTTGTCTTCCTCCGAACCGTACCTTGCAATATAAACCTTCTGCATGGATGCGGACAGCATTGATGAAACCGAATTATATGCCATCTCCTCATCCGAAAGTGTACCTTTTGTGCCGTAATATCTGTTCCGGGCTTCATTCACATGATCATAAGTATCCTTATCCAGACTGTTTTCGTATTTAAGCAGATATTTTACTATAAGACAGGCACGGATCCCATCTATGTTTTCATCCGTATACAGGTCATCCAGCCTGCCGAAGTAGTCCGGACGCTCAACCAGATAATTCCCATCATAGTAATAGCCCGAAACACGGAGTATCCGCCCTATCGGAAAGTTGTTGCAATGATCCGTCAGATCATCAATCACCATTTCATTGTTGATCTTCGTAATATAGTCTTCCTGCATGGTTTCCCAGGAAGTATATATATTCCCGGCAAGCTTTGCCTCAAAATCAATAGCATCATCAAAGCACTTTGCTGCCTCATCCTCCGGCATTTCCAGTTTACCTGCTATATAGGTGAAAACATCTTTCCCGAAATCGTACTCAATATCTCCGTATTCGCTTCTGTTCTTATACTCCGCAGAGTCATGGAGGAGCAGGGCCGGAGATGAGACTGCTATAAGGTAATGCTCGGGATCGTTGATGCCCTGCTCCGCAGTGTAGTCAAAAAACGTTGTCAGTTCACCTAACATATCTTTATCTTCATACAGCTCATTCACATCATCGATACTCTTGATCGCTATAAGCTTCCTATAGGTGTCCTCTATCTCCGATACCCCCGACTCATTCCTGGCATCCCAGTCAAGGATCAGATCTTTATATGTCCTTATTACCTCCGCATCATGGCCCTCAATACTATCATCATCAAGCAGCTCAATACACTGCTTCTTGACCTCAAGTCCGCGCTCGGCATAATGAGACCATGACGAATAGCCATCCGGGATCTCATTGTTAATTATCCATTCCTTATTGGCATAAAGATGAAAATCCTCTCCGGGATCTGTCACTGTAGCTTCCGTCACATTGGATTTAATATCGGAATCTATCCACGGTTTTCCGCCAAGTGCCTTCTTAGCGGCATCCTCCGTTTCCTCCGCTGCGGTCGTGTCTTCACCCTGATCGTTTCCGACACTATCCCCGTATTTATCCGCAATATCCTCTATGGGAATACCGTCTTCGGAAGCCTTCCCTTTTTCATCCACGGCTACGTCCGCTGAGCAGCCCGTTGCTATCACCATCGCATATGTAAGCAGGATCGCGATCAGCTTACTTTTCATTTAAATCCCTCCTCATCCGGTAGCTTTCCCAATCCTCATCGTCCTCCGGAAAAACTCACTTTTCCCAAATAACCGGAGCGTTTCGCTCCCTATAGAAGATCTTCCATTGTTTTAAAAAGCACATCCGGTTCTACCGGCTTGGAAAGATGTGCATTAAGACCCGCCTGCATACTGCGCTGCACATCCTCATCAAATGCATTTGCGGTTAAAGCAATAATAGGGATGCTTTTGGAATCCGCCCTTTCCAATGCCCTGATCTCCTTTGCTGCCTGTAATCCATCCATTTCAGGCATCCTCATATCCATAAGGATTGCATCATAGTATCCTTCCTCATGACTCAGAAACATTTCCAAGGCTATCCGACCATTTTCGGCATGATCCACCTTCATATCACGGGACTCCAGCATAACTATCATAATCTGTGCATTTATCGGCATATCTTCAGCCAACAGTATCCGTTTTCCCTTTAAATCCGCGGAAGCCGGATTGGCATTCTTTTTTCTGAACACCGCCTTAAATTCCTCCATTACGGTTCCGGCAAACAAAGGCTTGGCGACAAAGGTATCTACACCTGCGTTTCTCGCTTCTTCTTCAATATCCTCACAGCTGTATGAAGTCAAAATGATGATGGGCGTTTCGTTACCTACTATATCCCGGATTCGTCTGGTGGTCTCCACTCCATCCATTTCGGGCATCTTCCAGTCTACAAGGAGCAGATCGTAATCCTCCCTGCGGGCATGGCGTGTTTTTATCATCTCAATCGCCTCAGATCCGCTTGTTACCGTGTCACAATGGATGCCGGCCTTCTTTAGAATGACTTCAGCGTGCTCGCAATCAACACTGTCGTCGTCAATAACCAACACATTCATATCACCGGGGCGCAGCTCAATATCATCGTCTATCCTCTGCATGTTCTTTACCTGTCCCAGCGTGACTGTAACCGTAAAGGTTGTTCCGACTCCCTTCTCACTTTGCACCTCTATACTGCCGTTCATCAGCTCTACAATGCTTTTTGTGATCGGCATTCCGAGACCTGTACTTCCATATTTGTTAGTACTGGATGAGTCCTCCTGACTGAAAGCATCAAAAATATGAGGCACATAGTCTTCACTCATACCGATGCCGGTGTCCTTAAATGTAAAACGGAGGGTGGATTTATTGTCCATCCGTGATATTTCCTCAATAAAAACTGAAACCGAGCCGCCTTCGGGTGTAAATTTGACCGAATTTCCAAGTATATTGATCATAACCTGAGTCAGCTTCATACTGTCGCCGTCATAATACTCATCTATCTCACCTTTTGCCCTGCATTCATATTTCAGACCCTTATCATGACACTGACCGCTTATTATAGTGTTCACATGCTCCAACATTTTCGGGAAGGAAAATTCCTCATGCTTGATAGTCATGCGTCCGGACTCTATCCTTGACATATCAAGGATGTCATTGATGATATTCAGCAAATGATGGGCTGCGATGTTGATTTTTTTAAGATACTCTTTGGTATGTCCGGAGATCTCCGGATCATCCAGCGCGATATTATCAAGACCGATAATGGCATTCATTGGAGTACGGATCTCATGGCTCATGTTTGAAAGAAAAGCCGTTTTCGCTTTATTTGCCTTTTCTGCATCTGCAAGAGCATCTTTAAGTGATTCACGGCTTTCATACAGCTCTTCTTTCTGCTGCTTGTCCCTTATAGCGGCCTGCTCCAGTTCCCTTCTGTATTCTTCCTTTTCATCCTCTACGACGAAACTGTGAAGCAGGCAGGTGCCTATCATATATCCGATCGCATACAACGGCAGAAGGGGATAAAATACCTGTATGCTAATAAGTATCGTCATGGATATCCCAAACATGGCAATGGTCAGATGCCGCAGACGTACCCGATCCTCTGTCCTTAAGGCAACACAAAAAGCATACAATGATGTCGCAGTAAACAGAAGAATCTGTATGCCAAGCGTAATATATCGAACTACTCCGGCATGATAAGCACCGCTGTCATCAAGCCAGAAAAGAATCGGATAAAAAATATTGACTATGACCACCAGAGCCTCAAAGCAGAAAAAAGCCTTACCTGCAAATGACAGAATTTTCTCATATACACTCTTTCTGTTAAGATATGAGACCACATACTGCGTCCACATCATCACCGCCCAAACCATAGCAGTAAAATGGACAGTGGTATCAATAAAAAGCAGTGTCGAAAGCCTCTGCGATTCAAGTATCCCCCACAGCAGATCCGTGATGTAATAGCCTAAAACACCAAGCAGAAATAACCTGTAGTTCCGATTTGTCTCAGAAACCGTCTGATCCTTACGAACCCACAGAACATCCCTGTTAATGATAAGCAGGATAATCGTTGCAATTATTCCTATGATCGAATATGTCATACTGCTCTCCCATACTTACAACCCCGTCTTTTTCTTTTAGTCAGAAGCCTTTTACAAAAGCATTTCCTAACTGCTCCTGGACAAGAAGCATCCTTATCTTGCGAATCATGGAATCCCGCATTGTGAACGAGATCCTTTCCATCGTCACCTTAATAAACTCTTCCCAATCCTTAGGTATCTTTCCGATATTTTTTCAGACCCAAACATTTCATCATACCGAACGGTTTCCCATCTGCTCCGTCATCTCCAGCAATTCAGCAGCCGCCTGTTCGTTTTCCACACGGATCAGGTTATCATGTATATCTGCCTTTCCGAGAAGATTCATTCCTCCATGCCATACAAGCTTCTTATCTATTACGGCATAGTGTTCACCTTCTCCATCCGTTTCCCGGACATAAATCCCGCTCCTTTGCATCTCGTCGATCAGCGCAAATAATTCAATCGTATCTCCGTATCCGACAGTATCCGGAGAAGCGGTTATCACCGTAACAACGACACCGGATTCCTGTCTTTGCTTCATCAGAGAAATCAAGCGCTCCACTTTTGACCTTCTTAAACCAGGGCTCGAAATCACTATTTCCCTATCAGCCTCTATCAGATCTCTTTCAAACGCTTCCGTATAATCCCGTCCGTCATATATAGCGTTTACAACCTGTTTTTCACTTACTGGTTTGGAAATAATCTGATACCCGAGCTTTTGGTATGTCTTAAGTCTGCTTTTATACTGTCTATCGAAGAATCCGATATGCGTATCAACATAATCGTATACGATCACATCCTTCTTCCCGTTATATAATCTGTTCAGCCTTCCAACATATTGGATGAGTCTGCCCTCAAATTTGATAGGTGCGGCAAGCATAAGCGTATCCAGCCTCGGAAAATTGAAGCCCTCTCCTATCTTCTGACCGGTAGCGATCAAAGCAAGCGTCTCATCATCCGGTATATTAAACATCTTATCTTTTATTTCCTGATTCTGTTTGGCGGTCTGCCCTCCATAGATAAGGAACACATTATCAGCCTTATCTTTAAGCGATCCATATAGTACCTCAGCGTGCCTCTTCAGTTTTGTGAGAACAACAGGAGTGCGCCCGGATGTCACCGCCTGTTCCACATCAGCAACAATCTGATCATTTCTGACCTTGCTATCAGCTATAAGATCATCTGCCTTATGTATACCAAGTTGTCCTCCCGATATGTTGACAACCCTCGTAAATCTTGGATATACATATCTGTCCAATCCCCACGCATCTGCCTGCTCCCTTACTGTATATTTGTGTCTTATGGGACCCAACAGCATATAAACTATATCATCGAGTTGATCACTTCGTTCCGGTGTTGCCGATAGACCATATATGTATTTTGCGCGTATCCTGCTCATCAGGGCCTGTCCCTGTCCTGAACCGATGTGATGGCATTCATCGCAGAGAACCATCCCGTAAGAATCAATGTTTTCAAAGAATTGCCCCTTGTGATAAGCCGAACCTATCATCGCAAAATCAATGATACCGGTGGTTTTATCAACGCCGGAAATAAGGCTGCCAAATACACTATCCCTCATTTTCGCCCGTCCTGTTTTGGTCTTATATGTGGGTGGCTTTTCATCTACCTCAAGAAAGCGTTCAAATTCCCGAATCCATTGATCACAAAGATCAGTCTTATCAAGCAGTATCAGAGTACTTACCTTACGTTTCGAGATCAGATAAGCAGCAAGAACAGTCTTACCAAAAGCTGGCGGCGCACATAATATCCCATTTTCATACTTTTCCAACTGTAAAGATGCCAGTGCCTGCTGATCACGTAATTCGCCTTTGAATTTCACTCGAATAGGTCTTCCATGTGATCTTTTGTCGTATTTATCTACACTGATCCCTGCCTCCTCACACTTGCTCTCCAATCCCTCATATAAACCTGCCGGAAGCCTTATATACCCTTCAGATTCACTCCACATGGAGATGGTTCTCAGATTATAGTAGTTGGATTTGCCCAGTCTGTCTCTCTTCCAGTATTCCGGGTTGTCAATCGTCGCCATCCCCTTGATCTGATTCTGGATACGCGGTAGCAGATTAAGGGAGTCAACATAAACCCCGTCATCGAGAACAATATGCATTTCACTGCCTACGGCATCCGATTTACTAAATCTCTCATCCCGCTTCCACGGACGTACCTGTCCTTTATCCTTTGCATACTTTGTGTTAAGCGGCATGGACATATGTTCAATGTTCCATTCCTGCAGATATGCGGTCACTTCTTCAAGAGATACTCTTTTGACGGATTTCAGCTTCCCCCACTGATCCGGATACGCATTCCATGATTCATCTATGAATGCACTATTTCCATTTTTCAGGGCGCGACCCTGGAGTGGAAGTGCAACGAGATTCCCCAATTTGCTGAGCACATCCTGAGACGGATACATGCGATCATAATATTTAAATGACGGAAGATTTATTGATGCAGCTCCTTTATCGAGAAGAGCATATCCAAAGCTCCTTGCTGTCGCCGCCGGAATAGCAGACTTAAAGAATATCCATATATGTGCGCCTCTTCCGGATCTTGATCTTTCTGTCAGTGCATCAATTCCGGCCAATTTGCATATACTCCGAAGTGAATCTACCTCACTTTTCCACAGATCATCGGTGTTTGCATCATCATTCTTATATGAATCCTTCTCATGATTGTCAAAGTCAAACACAAGAAAGCGACAGGTGTTGTTCGGAAATAACGGGTAAATACCTATAACATCCGTGCAATCTTCCTTATATCCCTTCAGGTGGCATAGTATAGCCTTCGGGGTAAGTTCTTCCCATGACTTATACTGGCAGTCCTCATCACAAAACTTCTTTTTGTCAGCTTTTTTAGGGCAGGCAGGGTTATCCCACCATGCCGAACATCTCGGGAAATAACCGCCGACCTTACCCCTGCGCGCGTACACATCGGTGCGTCCCCAGAAGTAGCTGTAAAATTCCTTCGCCATATCTGTGTCGGGATTCAGAGGGATAATGCGAGCTCCCTGATCTTCATCATATTCATCCGGAGTCTCAATCACATCGAGTATTTCGGACGATGCATATAAGATATTATTCTCATCAAGGAGCTTTTTAAGGGATGCATTTTCCTCTTGAAGTCTTCTTATCATCCCCCGCAGGGAATTCAGATCGTGCTCATTCGCTCGCATCATATATCCTCCGCCATCCTATTAACCATTTTATTAACCATTTTATTATCAATATCTGTCTTGGTTAATAAAGAAACCCTGATAAAACCAGGATTTTTATGCTTGTTCATTTACAAAAACAGACATTTTTATTAACCATTTTTTTCGTCTTTTATTATCCAATTAGTCATTTTTCTGCTATCTGCGTCTCGCACGATAGCCCCCTTTTTCTTTAATCGTGTAAGAAGATAAAGTATCTTCCGCTCCTTCTGCTCTTCCGTCATCGTCTCCGGGAGCTTATCCGCAAGCAATATCCGAATCTGCTGCTTACTCGCCTTCCCAAACTTGCTTATATAATCCAGGATAAGATCCTGATAGTATTTGTTATCAAATCCTTTATTCTTTATATATTCCGCCTTTTCGTCATCCGATTTTGCTAAAGGCGCAGCAAGATACAAGCTGTTTGCCCGGCCCTCCACAAGCTTGTGTTTCCGAAGGTGTGCTACGGCTTCTTTGGGTATTTTATTACCCTTTTGAACCTGATCTAATAGATAAACTGTAACAAGATCCAGATATTCATTATTGTGAAGCAGATAGGTGAATTTCTCGTCAATCTCCCGCCCATAAAGCGTCACATCAACTTTATTCTTCTGAGAAAGATCATAATCCGGCAAGGGGAAAAAGCGCTCACGCTGTATATTGAACACTCTGCGTATTCCTGTGGTCTCCGTGTCTATCATCTTAAAACGAACCATAGCATCGGCAAGAAGCTGGTTCCGGTAAAATGGCGAAGTATAGCTGGGTCTTAAGATGACTTCAACATTCTCCGGAATAAAGGATCCGGGATTCGTCAGTATCAGCTTATCTTCAAATTCATTCACGTAGATCCTGCCGCCTATACTGTAATCGGAATGAGCGATACAGTTGTTCAAAAGCTCCCTCAGAACCCAAGGATCGAATTGTCTGACCTCCTGCGTGAACAATGTCGTCTGATCCGGCATATAACGATATGTCAGATTCCTTATGTTTTCGATAATACGATCTGAAAGCGTTATAAACGGAATCTTGAATATCTTATAGTCCTTCACCATATCTTTGGAATCATAGACACGCCATGAAGCCTCCGGCATACTCTGCATCAGGTAATCATATTTCTCATCGCCCAACAGGAGCATGGCAGCATTAGTGATCTTACCACCAACTGCAAGCTTTCTGGCTTCAAGGAACTCTTCATCTGACATAGCATCAACTTCCGCCGATACATGCACATCATCCATTTTCTCTTTGTATTTATCCCTGGCCAAACGCAGAGCATCTCTGTTCAGATGCTCTATCCCCGCACCTTTTACAAACTGCTTTGACCAGTCCTGAAATGTCTGCCTCCTGATGCGTTCTCTTTTCTCCTGCGAGAGTGGTTTTAATGATTCCCCCTCTCTGGCATATTCTAGCCCCTTCCATGCCGTAGGGACTGCCGTAATAGCAGCCGGTATCTGGAACATGACTACCCTTTTCCTCTCTCCGTCCACTTCCGGATAAACCTCATAAATGTCTATAAAGCCCATAGAGCCGGAGGTATCCTGTGAAATCTCGTTCTTCAGCGTCCTGAGTCCTTCCGTATTCCTGTAATCAGATCCAACAATCTTCCTTGTTTTGTTATTTACGCCAAAAACAAGCCATCCATGCTGCATGCCTCGTAAGTTGGACTCATTACTGAGTGCGGAAAAATATCTTCCGATCTTATCTTTATCGAAATCGTTGCTGGCTTCCTTAAACTCCACGACCTCATCCTCCCAGTTCTTGATAAGGTCATAAAGGACATCTTCCATTTCCTTCTGCATTTTCTCTTTATATTCGGTAATCTCCATACCTGATCTCCTGTCACACCTTAATTTTTGCGCTTTTGCCGCTATTGATCCACTCGTCGATCTCCGAGCGCTTGAACTTCCACATACGCCCAACTTTATGTGCGGGGATTTCATTGTCCGGATTTTTTATCCAACTGCGGATAGTGGCAGGCTTCACATCAAGATACGCCGCTGCCTCCTCAAGACTGATATAGTTTTCCTGTGATCCCTCACTCATATTCTCACCTTTCCACATGCATAAAAACATATACCAACACAGAATATATCGACATAATGGTAGCATAAAGATTGCTAAATTTAAATCCGTTTATTATAATTAGTTAATATCTATTGCATTTTCAAGTGTCAGATGTAAATTTACATGGATTTGCATGTAATAATGAAAACGAATATAGAAATACACCGGGATGTAAAGAAACGACTATGAAAAAAAAGATAAGATTCCCAAGTAAAGAATGTACCGATCATGAAAGAACGCGGTATAGAAGCCGGTCTCTTATGTGTGAATACTGGCATATCGACCGCAAACTCTTTGAATACCGTTTCTCTCACGTGTTTTTTGCAAGCCCCTTTTGGAAAAAGTTGCAAGGTAAAAATGGACAACCTTGCATGTCCAAAAAGGACAAAGTTGCAAGGATCCCCGGCACACACGGTGCCGGTATGAATCCATTGCAAACGTGTTACTTATATCAGAGATAGGTGATAGAGGTTTTATCTTTTCCCTCGATCAGCCTTCTCATACGTTTTGAGAGCTTTTTGTTATCCATGGGATCTTTCCCCTTGTAACAACGCTCAACATAGAACTTATAGACATCATAGTCCTCGTAATCGTTGAGATACAGGTTGCTGAGTATATCCTGTCTCAGGCCATCCGCCCAACGGGGAGGCAAGTGCTTTATAAGTGCCTGACGCCAGCGTACCACTTCGGCACGGAGCTCGTTGATTTCATCAACCATTGCATCCGTGAGTTTTAGGAAATCTGTTATATCAGAGCATCCCTTTATGATCATATAGGTAAATAAACGCATCCTTTGAAGCTATATTGAACCTGTTCGCAAATTCATTCACGCATACCACTGTATAGTTGATCTTCTTTTTTAATTGCCGTAATTTTTTCAGTTTCCATTACCTTTATCAGCGCAATTGTTCAAAAACTTCATAGCTACATCATATTTTCTATCAAAAGATATATCCGCCAATTTCTACTATAATCACAAACAAAACGTCATATATGCAGGAATGCATATAATGTTATCTTTTACAACCAGATTTCTTGGATGAATAATATAACTCTCACCAATTCTAGATTTATATTTTTCTATAAACCTGTTTAATGAAGTTGTGGTATATCTTTTTCCTGATTTCACTTCTATTGGATACATTTGATATTTCAGCTTACTATTATTGGAAATTATAAAATCAATTTCCGTGTCATTTCTATGCTTTTCAATCGAATAATGAGTATAAAAATATAATTTGTGTCCATTTGCCACAAGCATCTGTGCAATTACATTTTCATAAAGCATACCTTCGTTAATTGAAAGTTTATCATTAAGTATCTGAGAATATACTTCGCTCTCAAGCAATTCATTCTCATCAAAAGCATGGCTGACTAACAAACCTGTGTCTCCTAAGTAACATTTTACGTAAGTGCGTTCTTCATTTATCGACAGTCTGGCATTAGGATCGCTACATAAGAAACATTCGTTAGAAATCATGGAATCAGATAGCCAAAAAAAAGTATCGCTGTATTGATCTGCATAACTGCCTTCCTGAATATCTTTAAATACTACTCGTTTTTCACGTCCTGACAACAATCCCGGTATTTGATCAAATATCGCTAATACTTTTCCTCTATACTGAGCTTTAATTTTCATAATATCATTGCGATATAGCTTTAAAATATCTCTCTTTTCAGCATCTACCAGATTAAAATTCTTGCCATTCTCGATGTAAAGAATAACCGGCTTAGGCATACCTCCAACAAGCATATATTGCTTGAAGAGCATCATTGCCTTATTATGCATACCTCCTTCCAAAGGTTCTCTTTTTTCAAAACAACTTTTTATATAATTCAAGAGTTGCTCTTCCCCTAGCGCCCACGCGAACTCTTCAAAATCAAGCGGATACATCGTAACACTTCTCTCTTCTGAAGGAATCACAATATCTTTTACATTCTCCTTAATCGATATTAACGATCCTGTTTCTATATAGTCAAATCTGCCATCCGCAACAAGATACTTTATCGCAGCTCTAGCCTGAGGAAACATCTGAACTTCATCAAAAATCAATACCGATTTTCTTGGTATAAGATTCACTCCATAATATGTTCCAAGCAGCATAAAGAAGTCATCCAATTTATTTAGGTATTGAGTAAAATACTCTTCTACCGTTTTATCCTTTTTCGCAAAATCAATAAGAATATATGATTCGTATTCTTGCTTTGCAAATTCCTCCACAATCGTAGATTTTCCAATACGTCTGGCGCCTTCAACCATTATCGCCTTTGTACCCTGACATTCATTTTTCCAATCAAGCAGTCTGTTATACATTTTTCTTCTTAAAACCATATTCTTACTCTCTATTCTTTCTTATTTATTTTGCACAAAAGAACCTTGATTTTAAGCCTTTCGTACAATGGTTAATAAAGTTACATCCATGACAAAACTATTTTATATGGGCGCAAACTGTATCATTTCTGGTTCAACGTACCTTGTTTTCCGGCATCAACGGTTCACAAAAGAAAACGTCATCCCTTTATGAAGGCGAATCAGTGCCCCGTTCATCCCTATGGCTGCTAACCTCTCATGTCTAACAGGATCATCCGGTTATCATGCCGGGTCCCAAATTCCTTCGTCCAGCCTGCCCATAGTGGGGTGCCGCTCTTGCTCCTCATCAGGGTCATGCCCTATAAAATATG
>Ga0256405_10002032_pt1 | contig 49823 bp, 38 predicted proteins | sample RumenRJG_02DNA_FD_189096 | JGI IMG/M metagenome (GOLD analysis project Ga0256405, IMG submission 189096) | Bovine rumen microbial communities from Lethbridge, Alberta, Canada - RJG_02 | ecosystem: Host-associated > Mammals > Digestive system > Stomach > Rumen | place: Canada: Alberta...
TCAGCGACGAGTTATTCGGCTACAAATACACCGACTTCGCGCCATCGGCGGAGGAATTTCAGAAAGAAGCGGAAAAGCGGCTGCGGGAGCTTTACATGTACGACGTGCTGCGCGCCGACCGCTGCATCTCGGTGAACTCGCTGGAAGCGCGTGTGCCGTTTGGCGATCTCGACTTTGTGCGCTATGTCATGGCGGTCGATCCGGCGAAGAAGCTCAACACCTACGGCAAGGGCAAGTACCTGCTGCGCCACGCCTTTGAACACGACCACATCCTGCCCGACAGTATTCTCTGGCGCGAAAAAGCCGCGTTCTCCGACGCGGTGGGCCACTCGATGGTGGACGACCTCAAGGAGTATGCGGAGAGCCGCTATGCCGATGAGGAGTTTCATCTTCGGCGGCTCCGCTATGCCCACGCGCGGCCGTTCACTAAGGAATCGCTGCTGTACCGTGAGCTGTTTGAGAAATATTACCCCGGACAGGCGAATATGATCGTCGATTTCTGGATGCCGAACAAAAGCTGGGAGGGCTGCGACGTGGACGATCCCTCGGCGCGCGTACTGTCCAACTACGGCGCAAGCGGAACATGAGGAGAGACAATACCTGCTGTTTTAGTCCTCATTGCCGAAGTCGTGAATTTGTAAAAACCAACAAGAAACCGATATACAGAAAATGATAATACCAGTATCATGCATTGATGCGATCTATATCAGAAAAGCTTGGAGGAGATTGGTGCGATGACGGATGTAAACGGAAGATGGGCGCTGATTACAGGCGCAAGCAGAGGGATCGGACGATTGGCGGCGCTGTTTTTGGCGAAGCACGGCTGTAATCTTGTCTTGCATGGCAGAACGATCGGCCATTGCCAAGGGGTGCTGGAGGAGGTGAAAGCTCTGGGCGTGGAAGCCCGGGCGGTAGAGGCGGAATTGTCAGATTTCTCCGCGATAGAGGCTATGCTCGCTCAAATTGACAGACAGGGGACGCAGATTGACATCGTCCTCAACAACGCCGGAGTGCAGGTCGCCTATCGGGAGTCGTTTCTGGAAACGCCGATGTCCGACTATGAGCAGAGCTTTCTTGTCAATACGATGGCTCCCATGCTGATTTGCTATCATTATCTCCCCCAAATGGTGGAAAGAGGCTTTGGGAGGATCGTCAACACAACCAGCGGAATACAGTTTGAGCCGCAGCAGGCGGGGTATTCCGCAAGTAAAGCGGCGCTCAACAAGGTTACAATCGACCTTGGCACAAAGTACGAGGGGACGGACGTGCTGATCAATCTGACAGATCCCGGCTGGTGCAGAACTGACCTCGGCGGGGCGCAGGCGCCCAACACGCCGGAAAGTGCGATCCCCGGCGTGGTAGTCGGAGTGTTCATAAACGACGGGAAATGCGGTCGCTGCTTTTCGGCACAGGACTACCGCGGCCTGACGATCGACTCTGCGGTAGAAAAAGCCGAGCGCGAGTCCGTGAGTCCTTACGATAATCTGTTCGGCAGAGCATCAATCTGATATTATCGGCGGTTCTTTGATATAACATAGAACAGGAATTTAATAAAATGAACGCACCAAACGAAAGCGAGGTGCGTTCTTTTATGCAATATGGCCATTTTGACGATGCCCGCAAGGAGTATGTGATCACCACGCCCAACACGCCGTTGCCTTGGATCAACTATCTCGGCAGCGAGGATTTCTTTGGCATGATCTCCAACACGGGCGGCGGCTACGCCTTCTACCGCGACGCCAAGCTCCAACGTCTGCTCCGGTATCGCTATAACAGCGTACCCGCCGACGTCGGCGGGCGCTTCTACTACATCAAGGAGCGCGGCAAGACCGCGTGGAACCCAGCGTTCCTGCCGACCAGGACGCCGCTGGACGCCTATGAGTGCCGCCATGGGCTGGGCTACACCACTTTTTTGAGCGAGAAGGATGGGCTCGCCGCCGAACTGACGCTCTTTGTCCCCATCGGCGAGACCTGCGAGCTGCACGACCTGACGCTGACGAACCGGGGCACATTGGAAAAGCGCGTCCAAATCTACGGCTGCATGGAATGGTGCCTGTGGAATGCCGTGGACGATGCGCAGAACTACCAGCGCAACCTGAACATCGCGGAGAGCGAGGTCGAACCTTCGACCATCTATCATGTGACGGAGTACCGCGAGCGCCGCAATCACTATGCCTACTATGGCGTCAACGCGGAAACTAGCGGATTCGATACCGACCGGAACACCTTCCTCGGGCATATGGGCGATTGGAGCGCTCCGCGAGCGGTTGCGGAGGAAACCTCCTATGCCTCACACATCACCGGCTGGTATCCGATCGCGTGCCATCGGCTCGATGTGACGCTCGCACCGGGCGGGAGCGTCCGCGCCTGTTTTGTTCTGGGTTACGGCGAGAACCCAAAGGATGCGAAATGGGACGCGGATGGACGTGTCAGAAAGGACACGGCACGGCGGGTTCTTGCCAAGTTCGCGGACAGCGCCGCTGTCGACGCGGCGCGTGCGGAGCTTGCCGCCTACTGGGACCGTCTGCTGTCCTCGTACCGGCTTGTGTCCCCAAACGAAAAGCTCAACCGCATGGCAAATATATGGCACCAATATCAGTGCATGGTCACCTTCAACATGAGCCGCAGCGCGTCCTATTACGAGACCGGCACGGGGCGCGGCATGGGCTTCCGCGATTCCTGTCAGGATCTGTTCGGCTTTGTCCACATGGTTCCCGAACGGGCACGGGAGCGCATCATTGACATTGCGTCCATCCAGTTCGCGGACGGCTCGACCTACCACCAGTACCAGCCGCTGACCAAGCGTGGGAACGCCGACATCGGTTCAGGCTTCAACGACGACCCGCTCTGGCTTGTCGCGGCGGCCGTCTGCTATATCAAAGAGACCGGCGACTTCGCTGTTTTGGAGCATCCCACGCCGTTTAACAACAAACCCGGCAGCGAAGCGCCGCTGCTGGAGCATCTGCGGCGGAGCGTCGGTTATATCCGGAGCCACCTTGGCCCTCACGGCCTTCCTCTGATCGGACGCGCCGACTGGAACGACTGCCTGAACCTCAACTGCTTTTCCGAGACATCGGGGGAAAGCTTTCAGACCAGCGGTCCGTCTGAAGGCCCCGTTGCGGAATCGGTGTTCATTGCGGCGATGTACGTCAAGTACGCGGCCGAATACGCGGAGCTGTTGGAGCAGGTCGGGTATGAGGCGGAGTCGGTTTCCGTCCGCCTGTCCGTGCAGGAGATGGAACGCGCGGTATTGAAGCACGGCTGGGACGGCGCATGGTTCCGCAGAGCATACGACGCCTTTGGCGATCCGGTCGGAAGCAAAGAATGTGACGAGGGCCGGATTTTCATTGAGCCGCAGGGCTTCTGCGTTATGGCGGGCATCGGGGTGGAGACGGGCGAAGCAAAGAAAGCGCTTGACTCGACGAGGGAGCATCTGCTGGGCGAATACGGCGTAGAGCTGCTGGTGCCCTGCTACACAAGGTACCGCAAAGAGCTTGGTGAAATCAGCTCTTATCCGCCCGGTTTTAAGGAAAACGGCTCCGTGTTCTGTCACAACAACCCGTGGATCGTATGCGCGGAAGCCGTGATCGGCAGAGGGAACGAGGCGTTTGATGTTTACAAGCGTATCTGCCCCGCCTATCTGGAGGACAAGAGCGACGTTCACGAAACCGAGCCGTATTGCTACTCTCAAACCGTAACCGGACGCGCCTCCGGCAATCCGGGACACGCGAAGAACAGCTGGCTGACAGGAACGGCGTCCTGGTCGTTCGTGTCCCTCTCTCAGGCAATCCTCGGCGTTAAACCGGACTACGACGGACTGCGCGTCGAGCCCTGTCTGCCGGATGAGCTGGATGAGTACACGGTGGAGCGGAGGTTCCGCGGCTGCCTGTACCGCATCCATGTGAAGAAAACCGGCGAGCAGTCGCTCACGGTGGATGGCAAAAGGGCTGATCGCATTCCACTGCAAGACAGGGAGACCGTGACGGTCGAAGTGACCGTGTAAAAGGAGGGCGTGATGGTGAAGCTGCTGGGGCCCCGCAATCCCGTGATCCGCTTTTTGACCCGTGTGTGCGACCTGATGATCCTCAATATCATTTTGACTGTTCTCTGCATTACTGTCGTCCTGTCAGGTACGGCGCTCACTTCGCTTTATACGCTGACGCTCAAAATGGTGCGCGGTAAGGAGGGCGAGATCACAAAAACATATTTCCGGGCTCTGCGCGAAAACTTTACGCCCTCGGTACCGGCGACGGTTTTGCTGTTTGCGGATCTGACGCTGCTGGCGTTTCTGCGCTATGCGCTCTATGCCGATGTGTTGTTGATTTCTCCCTACGCGTTCATTCTGCTTTGCATCGCCGCGCTTCTGCTGACGGCGTGGCTCGCATGGCTGTTCCCGCTGCTGGCGCGTTTTGACAATTCCTTCCGCGCTCACGCGGGCAACGCGGCGAGGCTGGCGCTGGCGCACCTGCCTGTCACCTTTCTGCTGACGCTGATCGATCTGGCGCCGCTTCTGTCTGTCATGGCGCTGCCCCGCGCCATCGGAGAACTGGCTGCCTTTTGGACGCTGTTCGGTATCGCTGCCGGCGCGTATGTGAACTCGTTTTATCTGCGGCGGGTATTTGATGGGGAGTGACGAAAATGAAAGAAAGAGAACGCCTTTCCTATGACGGATACACGCTTGCTTTTGCAGATGACTTTGACGGTGCGGAGCTGAATCGGAACGACTGGAGCGTCGAGCTGCACGAGCCCGGCTGGGTCAACGAGGAGTGGCAGCGGTATGTCGACTCGCCGGAAAACATCCGGCTTGCGGACGGAAAGCTGATGCTGCTTCCGGTCAAACGCACGGAGGCAGACGGAAGCGTGAGCTACACTTCGGGACGTGTTTCCACGCAGGGCAAGCGTGAGTTTACCTATGGCATTTTCGAGGTACGGGCAAAGGTTCCGCGCGGCAAAGGCTATCTGCCCGCTTTCTGGCTGATGACGGGAGACGAACTTGTCTATGAGCCGTGGCCTGTCTGCGGCGAGATCGACATCATGGAGGTACTCGGCCACCGGACGGACACGGCATACGGCACGATCCACTACGGCCTGCCGCACAAGCAGAACCAGGGCATAATGACGCTAAAGCGCGGCGATTTTGCCGAAGAATATCACACCTTCGCACTCAAATGGGAGCCGGGACGTCTGCGCTGGTATGTAGACGGCGGTCTTTACCATGAAGCACGAACGTGGTTTTCGCATGGCCGGAACGGAACCGACCATCCGTTTCCCGCCCCGTTTGACCATAATATGTATCTCATTCTGAATCTGGCGATCGGCGGAAATTGGGTAGGCTATCCGGACGAAACAACTGATTTTGAACACGCGGCATACGCCGTGGACTATGTAAAAGTATATCAAAAAAGCGAGGTGAAGTGAGTGGACAGGATTCGATTTTTGGACGATGAGGGGACGTTTGCCCTTCGGAATCCGGAGGAAATCAGCTATCTGTATTTTCCGCTTGCTGGCGAAGCAGGGCTCAAAAGCGCGATCACTCCGACGCTCGGCGGCGACAGCAAGCTCGATCAGGAGACTTTTCTGTTGGAGCCGGTCAGCGCGGAAAACCTGCACAACAATCGAAGCACACGCAATTTCTGGTGTGTGACGGAGGACGGCTGCTGGTCGGCGTCGGGCGCGTCGGCGGAACAGGAAGCAATGCGGTTTACACCCGAGCAGGACGAAAGCGAGCTGACCGCGGGGCTCCTGTGGCAGACGGTGCGGCGGGAAAGCAGATGGTACGGGCTTCACGCGGAGCTGACGTCGTTTGTGCCACCGCGGGAAAATGTTGAGATCTTGTATGTCCGTATCACCAATACAAGCGACAAGGCGCATAGCGTGCGCGCCGTTGCGGCGATTCCCATTTACGGCAGAAGCGCCGATAACGTCCGCGACCATCGCAATGTGACCTCGATGCTGCACCGCGTCCGCACGAGGGAGCGCGGCGTGCTGGTGAAGCCAACCATGTCCTTTGATGAAAAGGGGCACCGGGAAAACCGCAGGATCTACTATGTGCTGGGCTCGACAGGGAACGGCGGGCTGCCGGAAGCGTTTTATCCCACATTGGATGCTTTTCTCGGCGAGGGCGGCACATTCCTTCGCCCGCGCGCGGTATACGAGAACCTCCCCGGCGTTGGTGCGGAAACGTCCGTCGACGGGCGCGAGGCGATGGGCGGCGTTGCTTTCCCCACGGCAACGTTGCAGGCGGGAGAAAGCGCGGAGTACATCGTTCTGCTGGGCGTATCGGAGGACGCGGCGGAAATAGAACGCATCCAATCCGCCTACGGCACGGCGGAAAAGGTGCGTCAGGCGCTGGAGAAAACCAGGCAGTATTGGCGGGAGCGGGTCAATCTGCGCTTCCATACGGGAAGCGCGGAATATGACCGCTGGCTGCGCTGGGTCGGCTTGCAGCCGTTTTTGCGGCGTATCTACGGCTGTTCCTTCCTCCCCCACCACGATTACGGGCGCGGCGGCAGAGGTTGGCGCGACCTGTGGCAGGACTGCCTGTCGCTTCTGCTGATGGACCCATCCGGCGTGCGGGAGATGCTGGTGAAGAATTTCGGCGGCGTGCGCCTCGATGGCACAAACGCTACGATCATCGGCGAAGGCGACGGGAACTTTATCGCGGATCGCAACGGCATTGCCCGCGTGTGGATGGATCACGCGCTCTGGCCGCTGATGACGGCGAAGCTTTACATTGACCAGACCGGCGACCTCGGTATCCTGACCGAAACCGCGCCGTATTTCAAAGACCCGCAGGCGGCGCGCGGCACGGAGATCGACAGGCTGTGGGAGGAGACGGATGGAAACCGCCAGCGGACAGAGAATGGAGAGGTCTATCAGGGGAGCGTTTTGGAGCATCTGCTGATCCAGCACCTTACCGGCTTCTATGAGGTCGGCGCGCACAACGTCTATCGTCTGCGCGGCGCGGACTGGAACGACGCTCTGGATATGGCGGGTGCACACGGGGAGAGCGTTGCTTTCACCTGCGCCTATGCCGGCAATCTGCGTGATCTCGCGGCGCTGATACGAAAGTTGGACGCCCCGGAGATCTCCTTGCCGGAGGAGCTGTCGGTGCTGCTGACGGACGACCGACAAGTGTACGAAAGCGTGAGCGAGAAAACGGCGGTGCTGGAACGCTATACGCAAAGCTGCAAGCACACGCTGAGCGGAAAGAGAGTCACGGCAGCGCGGGACGCGCTGGCGGATAACCTGGAAGGTAAGGCGGATTGGCTGATAGAACACCTCCGTGCGCAGGAGTGGATCGACGCGGGTGACGGCGAGGGCTGGTTCAACAGCTATTACGACGACCATGAGCGGCGCGTCGAGGGAATCGCGGAAAGCGGCGTCCGCATGATGCTGACGGGGCAGGTGTTCGCCATTATGAGCGGCACGGCGACCGACGATCAGATCGCCGCGATCACGCGGAGCGCGGACAAGTACCTCTACCGGAATGAACTCGGCGGGTATCGGCTGAACACTGATTTTCACGAGCTGAAATTCGACATGGGCAGGATGTTCGGCTTCGCCTATGGCGAGAAGGAGAACGGCGCGGTCTTTTCGCACATGGCGGTCATGTACGCCAACGCGCTCTATCGCAGAGGCTTTGCGCGGGAGGGGCATCGCGCGCTGCAATCGCTCGCCGACGCCGCGCTGAACTTTGAGACAAGCAGGATCTATCCCGGCATTCCGGAGTATTTCAGAGCCGACGGGCGCGGCATGTACCACTACCTCACCGGCGCGGCAAGCTGGTATCTGCTGACTATGGTCACGGAGGTGTTCGGCGTACACGGCGAGCTGGGCGACCTTGTAATCGCTCCGAAGCTGCTGCGGGAGCAATTTGACGAAGGCGGCAAAGCCATACTGAATCTCCGCTTTGGCGGCAAGCGATTCCGCGTAACTGTCGTAAACCTGCAGGACAAGGACTACGGCGAATACGCGGTCAATAAGGCTTGTCTTGCAAATCCCGCGGCAAAACAGCTCCGGAAGCTCACCGTTGAGAGCGGCAGAGCAATCCTGCGCCGCGAGGATCTTGCGGTGCTGCCGGAAAACGGCAACGAAATCGTTGTGGAGCTGATGTAAAGGAGAAACGATGCAGTACGGATATTTTGACGATGAAAACAGAGAGTATGTGATCACACGACCCGATACGCCGGCGCCCTGGGCGAACTACCTCGGCTCCCCGGAGTACGGAGCGCTGATCTCCAACAACGCGGGCGGATACAGCTTCGTAAAGTCCGGCGCGAACGGACGCATCCTGCGCTATGTGTTCAACCAGTTCGACCAGCCGGGACGGTACATCTACATCCGCGACAATGCCGACGGCGATTACTGGTCGGCGTCGTGGCAACCGGTTGGCAAGGACTTGAAGGACTACCGCAGCGAGTGCCGCCATGGAACCGGCTACACAAGGATCGGCGCGGACTACCGCGGTATCCGCAGCGAGGCGGCGTATTATGTGCCGCTCGGCAAGACCTACGAGGTCTGGGCGCTCACCGTGGTCAATCGCTCCGCAGCACGCCGTGAGCTGACACTGACGGGCTATGCCGAGTTTACAAGCCACGGCAACTATGAGCAGGATCAGATCAACCTGCAATATTCGCAGTTTATCACGCGGACGCTTTACGACCGAAACCGCATCCGCCAGCAGCTCCACGGGAATCTGGACGCTCTTGCCGGCGGCGAAAAAGTGGACGACAAGACCGTGACGGAGCGATTCTTCGGCTTGGCCGGCGCGCCGGCGTCCTCATTTTGCGGCGACAAGGCAAAATTCCTCGGCGCGTATCACAGCTACGAAAATCCCGTTGGCGTGGCAAAGGGTGATCTGGGGAATCATCTGAACTACAACGGAAACAGCTGCGGCGCGCTATCCGCGATCGTCGCGCTGGAACCGGGGGAGTCGAAAACCGTCGCGTTTGTGCTGGGTGAAAAATCCCCGGAGGAAAGCGCCGCCATTCTGGAAGCGTATTCGGCGCCGAACACGATTTGTGTGCGGGAGATCAGAGAGGTGCGGGAGGAATGGCGCGCAAGGTTTTCCCGTTTCCGGGTCAAGTCCCCATCTCCCGCGTTCGACACGATGCTCAACACCTGGAACGCCTATAACTGCTTTATGACCTTCACCTGGTCGCGGGCGGCGTCGTTCACCTACTGCGGTCTGCGCAACGGCTACGGCTACCGCGATACTGTGCAGGACATTCAGGGGGTGATCCATCTCGCGCCGGAGCAGGCAAAGGAGAAGCTGCGCTTCATGCTCTCCGCGCAGGTCGACCACGGCGGCGCGCTGCCGCTGGTAAAATTCACGCACAACGCGGGGCATGAGGACACACCGGAGGATGAGAGCTACGTCAAGGAGACGGGGCATCCCGCCTATCGCGCGGACGACGCGCTCTGGCTATTCCCGACGGTTTTCAAGTACGTCGCGGAAACAGGAGATACCGCGTTTCTGGATGAAACCGTTCCCTTTGCCAACCGGGATGAAGGCACGGTCTACGAGCACCTCAAGCGCGCGCTGGCGTTTTCCCGGAACCATCTCGGTCCACACGGTCTCCCCGCGGGACTGTATGCCGACTGGAACGACAGCCTGCGCCTCGGCGCGAACGGCGAATCCTCCTTTGTGGCGTTCCAATACTACTATGCCTTTACCGTCCTGCGGGAGTTCGCAAAGGAGGAAAACGACGCGGACTATCTCGTCTGGCTTGAGCGGGAGCAGGCAGCGCTGCGTGAGAAGCTGGCTGCGCTGTGCTGGAACGAGGATCGCTTCATCCGCGGCTTTACCGAGGCGGACGAGACGATTGGCGAGCGCGGCGCGCCGGAGGCAAATCTCTGGCTCAACCCGCAGAGCTGGGCGGTCATCAGCGGGCTTGCCGATCAGAAGCAGGCGAAGGCGGCGCTCGAACTGGTCAGCGAACGCCTGAACACCGCTTACGGCGCGATTTTAATGGCTCCGCCCTACCACGCCCACGCCTTTGACGGCGCGCTTGCCGTGATCTACAATGCGGGCGTCAAGGAAAACGCGGGCATTTTCTCCCAATCGCAGGGCTGGCTGATCCTGGCGGAGGCGCTGCTGGGACATGGTGAGAGGGCTTATCGGTACTTTTGCGAAAACGCGCCCTCTATGCAGAATGACCGCGCGGAGCTTCGCGGCATCGAGCCATACTGCTACGGGCAGTTCACCGAGGGGCCGGACAGCCCGAACCACGGCCGCTCGCACGTGCACTGGCTCACGGGCACGGCGTCTACGGTCATGGTCGGCTGCGTCGAAGGCATCCTCGGCATTCGTCCCGACCTGCACGGCATAAAAATCGCTCCCTCCATCCCGAAGGAATGGAAGGAGCTGGAGATCGACAAGCTGTTTCGCGGGAAGAAGCTACACATCGTTGTGCGGAACCCGAACGGCAGGGAATCCGGCTGTGAGAGCTTTACCGTGAACGGAACGGAAGTAAATGGGAATTATGTGCCGGAGGAATTGCTGACAGAGGAAACGGAGATCGTGCTGACGATTTAACGATTGGCGTCCCAGTTGTTCATGAAATTCTTGTCGCGGTATGCCTTCGGGGTCATGCCGACCGCGGCGCGGAACTGCTGGATAAAGTGGCTCTGCGACGAATAGGACAGCATACTCGCTATGTCGGAAAGCTCATACCGGCTGTAGCACAGAAGATTCTTCGCCGCGTCGATTTTTCTTTGGCGGATGTATTCGCTGACGGAGACGCCGACCTCCTGCTTGAAGATTCGCGAGAGATAGGTGGGCGATATGTTGATCGCATTCGCCAATTCATCTACCGTGATGCGCTCGCCCAGATGGGTGTAGACGTAATCGATCGCATCAGCAACCTGCTTGCTGGATGCGGCGAGTTTTTTCAGCGACCGCATCCGCCCGGTGAAATCCAGCGCCATTTGGTCGTGGAGCAGAACGATCTTCGCCAGGCTACCGCTGCGATCCATTTTCTGGATGTAGTAGTCGCTGAGGGCAAACGCCTCGTTGACCGGCATGCCGCCCTCCGCGCAAAATCGGGCAAGCATCGCCGCCGTGACGACAAAGTGATATTTCAGATTCCTGACCGGGTCGTCTGACAAATGCCCCATGTGTTCTGTGTCCTCAAAGACGCCGCGGCTGCAGTTGTCCTGCACCAAATGGATGGCTCCGGAGGCGACCGCGCGATAAAACATCATTTCTTCGGTGGGATCGCCGCGTGAGACATTCTGCTCTTCGTCGATCTGATCGATTTCCATCGGACGTATCAGCATTTTTGCGGCGTCATCCATAAAACCGCCCCCTTTTCGCACAGCATAGCATGGATCTGATGTTTTTTCAAGCAATATGATACAGCGGTTTGCGGGCAGCAAACTTCGCTGAAAAGTAGTCATGGATCTGACATTTTTTTGATTTCTTTTGATATACCGGGGTTTGTGGAATTTCTATAATTGACATTGCAAATCAGCCTTTGGGCTGGACAAAAATAACAAAACAGGAGGAAACGGATCATGAAGAAAAGAGTACTGAGTCTTTTGCTTGTGGCACTGATGACGGCAAGCCTGCTCGTCGGCTGCGGCGGCAGCAGCGGCAGCAGTTCGGGCGGCGGCTCAAGCGCCGAGACCGCCGCGCCCAGCGACGCGCCGGAGGGCAAGATCATCAACATCTACAGCTGGAACACAGAGTTCCAGACCCGCGTGGAGGCCGTCTATGACAAGGTTGACCACACCTCCGATGACGGTACGATCACTTACCTGACGGACGGCGCGGAGATCCACTGGATCATCAACCCCAACACCGACGGCGTTTACCAGAACAAGCTGGACGAGGCGCTTCTGCGCCAGAGCAGCGCCGCAACGGACGAAAAGGTCGATATGTTCCTGTCCGAAACGGACTACGTCGTCAAGTACACGGACGCGGACGTCAACGTCGCGATCCCGCTGACGACGCTGGGCATTGATCCGGCGACCGATCTCAAGGATCAGTACGACTTTACCAAGGTCGTTGCCTCTGACGCCAACGGCGTGCAGCGCGGCTCCACCTGGCAAGGCTGCCCGTGCCTGCTGGTCTATCGCCGTGACATTGCCAACGATGTGTTCGGCACCGACGATCCCGATGAGATCGCCGCCATCTGCGGCGATTGGAGCAAGATGAAGGACGCTGCCGCACAGCTTAAGGCAAAGGGCTATTTCACCTTCGCGTCCTACGCCGACACCTTCCGCAGCTACGGCAACAGCATCTCCGCGCCGTGGGTCACCGGTACGACGCTGACAGTTGATCCCCGCATCATGGAGTGGATCTCTGACTCCAAAGAATGGGTGGACGCCGGGTATCTCGATAAGACCATCAAGGGACAGTGGAACGACGACTGGAACAAGTCCATGAGCTCCAAGTCCAAGGTGTTTGCGTTCATGTTCCCGGCGTGGGGCATTGACTTCGTTCTGACGCCCAACTGGGATGGCCCCGCGGGTTCCTGGGGCGTCACCACCGGGCCGCAGGCATTCAACTGGGGCGGCTCCTTCATCCACGGCTGCGTCGGCACCGATAACCCGGAGCACGTCAAGGAAATCATCCTTGCCCTGACTGCCAACGCGGACAATATGACCAAAATCACGCGGGAATACACCGAGTTCACGAATAACCGCCCTGTGATGAATTCGTTCGCCACCGATGAATCCTTCGGTACGGAATTCCTGGGCGGGGAAAACCCCTTCAAGTACTTTGGGCCCGCGGCGGAAGGCATTCAGATGACCACGCTCTCGCCCTACGATCAGGGCTGCGTCGAGCTGATCCAGAACTCCTTCAGCGACTATCTGCAGGGGCTCGTCGACTTCGACAAGGCGAAGAGCAACTTTGAAATCGCCATCAAGGAGCGTTATCCCGACCTCACCGAGATCGTCTGGCCGTCCTGATTTGACGAACTGACAAGATGAGCGGGGCTTGCCCCGCTCATTCTCCAAAAAATAGTGTAAGGAGTGAGAACGTGGACGACAAGAAACAGCAAAAAAGCATCAGCTATGCCAAATGGGGATATATTTTTATCCTTCCGTTCTTTATCTGCTTTTTTATCTTTTCCTTTATCCCTCTGCTGGACACCATCCGCTACAGCTTCTATGAGTATTATCGCTCCGGCCTCAAGGAGGTCGGCCCGAACTTCGTGGGTCTTGCAAACTACATCGCACTGCTGAAATCCGACCTGCTCAAGTATGCCGGAAATACGTTCATCCTGTGGATGATCGGCTTTGTTCCGCAGATCGTGATCGCGCTGATCCTCGCCGCGTGGTTCACGGACGCGCGGCTCAAGATCCACGGCGAGCAGTTCTTCAAGGTGGTCATCTACTTACCGAACCTCATTATGGCTTCCGCGTTCGCCATGCTGTTCTTTACAATGTTCTCCAACGCGGGGCCGGTCAACAGCATTCTGCAAAGCCTCGGCTGGATCAAAGCACCCATTGACTTTATGGGCAGCGTCGGTGGGACGCGCTCGCTGGTCGGACTCATGAACTTCCTGATGTGGTTCGGCAACACGTCGATCATGCTGATGGCGGCAATCATGGGCATCAGCCCGGAACTGTTCGAGGCGGCGTCGCTCGACGGATGCAACCATACGCAGATCTTCTTCAAGATCACGCTCCCGCTGATCCGCCCGATCCTCTCCTATACCCTCATCACCTCGCTCATCGGCGGATTGCAGATGTTCGATGTTCCGCAGATCCTGACCAACGGCCAGGGCTCTCCCGACCGCACATCCTATACGCTCATCATGTTCCTCAACAGCCATCTGAAGGCTTCCAACTACGGCATGGCCGGTGCGCTGTCAGTGTATCTGTTCATCGTCAGCGGGATTCTCTGCTTCATCGTGTACCGCATGATGAACGATGACGGCGAAAAGAAGCCGAAGCGGAACAAGAAGGAGGCGGTGAAATGAATAACAAGAAGCCGAGCAATGCGCGAAGCATCATCGCGCACGTCACGCTGATCATCCTATCGTTCATGTGCCTGTTCTTTTTCTATATTCTGCTCATCAACTCGACCCGCTCGCACGCGGAGCTGCAAAAGGGCTTTTCCGCGCTGCCCAGCTCGCACTTCATGGAGAACTTCCGGGCGGTGGCGAACGACGGCACCTTCCCGATGCTGCGCGGCATTGTCAACAGCCTGATCGTCTCCGGCTGCTGCGCCGCCATCTGCACCTATTTCTCGGCGCTGACTGCATACGGTCTTTACGCCTATCGCTTCAAGCTCAAGAACGCGGCGTTTACGTTCATCATGATGATCCTCGTCATGCCGACGCAGGTCACGGCAATGGGCTTCCTGCGCCTCATTACCAAGATGGGGATGTACGATACCCTTTGGCCGCTGATCATCCCGTCCATCGCGTCGCCCGCTGTGTTCTACTTCATGTACAGCTATCTCCAATCCTCCCTGCCGCTGGCGTTGGTTGAGGCGGCGCGCATCGACGGCTCGGGCGAGTTCCACACTTTCAACCGCATCGTGCTCCCGATCATGAAGCCGGCGATCGCCGTGCAGGCGATCTTCACCTTTGTGGGATCATGGAACAACTACTTCGTTCCCGCCCTCGTTCTCCAGTCCAAGGACAAGATGACCGTGCCGATTCTGATTGCGACGCTCCGCGGCGCGGACTACATGAACTTCGACATGGGCAAGATCTACATGATGATTACGGTCGCCATCGTGCCGATCATCATTGTGTATCTGTTCCTCTCCAAGTTCATCATCGCGGGCGTGACGCTCGGCGGCGTGAAAGAGTAAAGGGGGATATAAAAATGGCAGAAGTATCGCTCAAAGGCATCAAGAAAATCTACGACAACAAGGTGACTGCCGTACACGACGTCAACCTTGAGATCAAGGACAAGGAATTTATCGTCCTTGTCGGCCCGTCCGGCTGCGGCAAGTCCACGACGCTGCGCATGGTGGCGGGTCTGGAGGAAATCTCCGGCGGAGAGCTTTACATCGGCGGCAAACTGATGAACGGCATTGCGCCGAAGGATCGCGACATCGCGATGGTGTTCCAGAACTACGCGCTCTATCCGCATATGTCGGTGTACGACAACATGGCGTTTGCCCTGACGATGCAGAAGGTGCCCAAGGAGCAGATCGATAAAAAGGTGCGTGAGGTGGCGGAGATCCTCGACATCGCACAGTATCTTGAGCGCAAGCCAAAGGCGCTCTCCGGCGGCCAGCGCCAGCGTGTCGCCATCGGCCGCGCGATGGTGCGCGACCCGAAGGTGTTCCTGATGGACGAACCGCTCAGCAACCTGGATGCGAAGCTCCGCAATCAGATGCGCGCCGAGATCATCAAGCTCCGCTCCCGCATCAACACGACGTTTATGTATGTGACCCACGACCAGACCGAGGCCATGACGCTGGCTGATCGAATCGTCATTATGAAGGACGGCTTTGTCAACCAGATCGGCACGCCGCAGGAGCTGTTCAACAAGCCAGTAAACCTGTTTGTCGCGGGATTCATTGGGATGCCCGTCATGAATTTCTTCGAGGGCTGCCGCCTGCTGCTCGACGGCGACAAGTACTACGCCGAAATTCGCGGCGTCAGGTTTGAACTGGACGCGTTCCAACAGAAGGCGCTCAAATCGAACGGACAAAAGCCCTGTGATATTGTCTGCGGCATTCGTCCGCAGCACATCACGGTGGGCGAAGGCGACCTGACCGCGACCGTCGAGGTCAACGAGCTGATGGGCAGCGAGTACAATATCCACGCCAGAAGCGGAGATGATGAGGTCGTCATGGTGATCCCCACCGTGGGACTGGCCACCGACGTTTCCATGGGCAGCAGGATCAACTTCACCGCGCACAGCGACCTGATCCAGCTTTTTGACAAGGAAAGCGGCAACAACCTCATCTGGTATGACGCAGGCTCGGCAGCAAATAACGCGCCCGTCTGCAAAGATTATCCATTCTAACCTCTCATACTCCTCCTTCATCTTTTTGGATTATTCCGCTCCGCAGCCGTGGGGCGGAATATTTCCATATCTGAGATTGAGCCGCGGAGAGTTTCGTGTTAAGCTATCAGCAAATCATCAGGAGGTATCTGCCATGCCAAGGATATACGCAACAAAAGACCCCGCTGTTACCAAACGGGAATTGGATCATATGGAGCTGTCCCGCAGAGCAGCCAGTGAGTGCGTCGTGCTTCTGAAAAACGACGGCGCGCTGCCGCTTCACTCCGTTGGCAGGATCGCGCTGTACGGCAGCGGTGCGCGGCTGACGGTCAAGGGCGGCACAGGCTCGGGCGACGTCAACAGCAGAAGCAGCGTCAGCGTCGAGCAAGGGCTGGAGAATGCTGGCTTCACCGTCACGACAAAGGCGTGGCTTCGGCGGCACGACGAACACTATGCCCGTGCGCGGCAAGCGTACCGGGAACAGATCGCGGCGCTTGTGGAGCGGGAAGGCATCAGCGAGTCCTTCGCGGTGTTCTATCAGCTTTTTCAGGTACCGGCTCCCGCGGACGTCTCCGCAGAGGACGTCGCCGCTTCGGATACCGATACCGCGGTCTATGTGATCTCCCGCACCTCGGGCGAGGGCTCCGACCGCTTTTGCAGGCGCGGCGACTACCTTCTGTATGAGGAAGAAAAAGCACAGGTGGAGCAGCTTGCCGCAGCATATGACAAGCTGGTGGTCGTGCTGAACGTCGGCGGTGTGGTGGATTTAAGCGAGCTGAGCGCAATTCCCGGCGTCAGCGCCGTGCTGCTCATGTCCCAGCTCGGCGCGGCGGGAGGCAACGCGCTGGCCGACGTGCTTACAGGCAACGTCAATCCCTCCGGCAAACTGACCGATACCTGGGCGAAGCGTTATGAGGATTATCCGTCCTCCGAATTTTTCAGCCATAACGACGGCAATGTGGACGACGAATACTACACCGAGGGCGTCTACGTCGGCTACCGCTATTTCGATACCTTCCATGTGGAGCCGCTGTATCCCTTTGGATACGGCAAATCCTACACGACCTTCGGCATTGCCCCGGAGAGCGCGGCAGCCGACGGCGAGACCGTCCGGCTTTCTGTCAGCGTGCGGAATACCGGCGCATATGCCGGCAAGGAAGTCGTACAGCTCTACTGCTCCGCCCCAAGCGGGACGATTGCAAAGCCGTGGCAGGAGCTTGTCTGCTTTGCCAAAACGAAGCTGCTCTCGCCGGGTGAAGCAGAGACCGTCGAGCTTACTTTCTCCGCGCGTGATTTGGCGTCCTATTGCGAGGACTGCGCCGCGTGGGTGCTGGAAGCGGGCGATTACATCCTGCGCGTGGGCGGCAGCTCCCGCGACACGGTTCCCGCCGCCGTCCTGACGCTGGATCGGACGGTGAAAACGGAGCGGCTGAAAAACCTGTTTGCGGACGCGGACAGCGTGCGGGAAATCACCGCGCCGCTGACCAAACGCGCCGCTGTTGACGGGAGCGTGCCGCGCATCGCGCTGTATGCCGACGCCATAGAAACCCGACAAGCTGTCTATCAGGAGACACGCGAGCCGTACACGACGGCACAGAGCAAGACCCTGACGCTGGAAGACGTACGTCACGGCGTATGCACCGTGGAAGAGTTAACCGCGCAGCTGACGGTGGAGGAAATGGCGACTCTCTGCGTCGGGACGCTGCGGCTGGGCGAAGGCTCGGTAGTGGGCAACGCTTCTTATCTTGTGCCAGGCGCGGCGGGCGACACCAGCGCGATTTTGGAGCAAAGCCGCGGCGTCCGACCGCTCATTCTCGCGGACGGCCCCGCGGGGCTGCGCCTTCAGCCGATATTCAAGACGGACAAGGCCGGGTGCCTGCTCCCAGGCGGCGAAGTGGTGGAGGGCAAAGGCGCTCCCTTCGATCCCGGATTTACGGAGGAAAACACAAATACCTATTACCAATACTGCACAGCAATCCCCGTGGGCTGGGCGCTGGCGCAGAGCTGGAACACCGTGCTGCTGGAGGAGATCGGCTCGATGGTTGGCGCGGAAATGGAGCTGTTCGGCGTCGATCTCTGGCTGGCGCCCGCGCTGAACATTCACCGCAACCCGCTGTGCGGGAGGAACTTTGAGTATTATTCGGAGGACCCTGTCGTCAGCGGCAGGGCCGCCGCCGCAATCACACGGGGCGTCCAGCGCCATACCGGCAAAGGAACGACCATCAAGCACTTCGCGGCGAATTCGCAGGAGGACAACCGCTACTTTTCCAACGCGCACATCAGCGAGCGCACGATCCGTGAGATCTACATCAAGGGTTTTGCGCTTGCCGTCAGGGAATCGCAGCCGAAATCCATCATGACCTCGTACAACCTGCTCAACGGCGTCCACACTGCAAACAGCTGCGACCTGCTGCAAGCTGTGGCGCGGGACGAGTGGGGGTATCAGGGCGTAATTATGACGGACTGGTTTACCTCGCAGGAGCAGCCGGAGCAGGTGGGAGAGCACACGGACCGCTACCCGATTTCCGCGTCCACCGGCTGCGTCTATGCCGGCAACGACATTCAAATGCCGGGCTGTCAGAAGAACGTGGACGACATCATCGAAGCGGTCACGACCAGCAGGGAGATCGACGGCTATCGCGTGACGCTTGCCGATTTGCAGCAATGCGCGGCAAACGTGATTCGCGCAGCACTGTGATCAAAAGCGGAATAACGTTAAAATCTGCTTTGACCGATTCATCGTATCACGCCAAATCGCAATACGTCATGCTCGCTTCCCACAGCTCCTGTGCGTTTTCCCGGCTGTACGAAAGCGCCGACGACTTTGCCGTGTTCGTGCTGCGGTCGAAGTATTGGCCGCTGATTCCCCGATAGGCGTCATTTGTGATCAGTTCCGCCAAAGCGTCGGACGAACTCTCCAGCTTGCCGTACCGCTCCGGCATGGTGGTCTTAACCACCAGTTCCCGCGCTTTGCCTCCGCCCTTGGAGAAGTTCGTGCTCGCCATTAAACCCGGATTGAAAGCGTTGACCGTGATCCGCGAACCGTTCTCACGAAGACGACGATCCAGCTCATGCGTAAAATAGATCATGCACAGCTTGGAATAGGCGTATTTCCTGCGGTCGTCCTCTTTGGGATGTGCCAACAGCTCCGCGCCCGGCCAGTCGATGCCACCGGGCGGATTGTGCATATCGGACGACACGTTGAAGATCGCGGCGTCCTCCGTCATGTGCGGAAGCAGGAGCTGCGTCAGAAGAAAATGTCCAAGGTAATTCGTCGCAAAGACCAGCTCGAAGCCGTCCTCTGTCGTGCCGGTATTGCCCATCGAAGAGATGCCAGCATTGTTGACGAGAACGTCCGACTTCTCTCCGGAGGCAATGAAATTTTCCACAAATGCGCGGACTGAGACAAGGGATGATGTATCCAGCGGCATGACTTCGATATGGGCGTTTCCTGTTTCGCCGACGATCTGCTCCTTCGCCTTTTGCGCCTTCTCCGGATTGCGGCAGGCAAGTATCACTTTGTATTCCGGGTTTCCGACGACCTTTTTCGCGGTCTCAAAACCGAGACCGGAGTTGCCGCCTGTGATGATGATTGTTTTCATAGTTCTTTTCCTCCCCGAATATCCGTGCCTAATCCCCAACGCCCAGCAGCTTTTGCAGAAGCGAGACAAGCTGCTTGCGCTCCTCTTCATCAAGCCGCTGCGTAAGCCGGCTTTCGAGCAACGCGCCGATTCCTTCCAGTGTCTCCCGTTCTGAAAGAGCCATTTCCGTAAGCGAGATTGCCTTGCTGCGCCGATCCCCTGGATTCTCGACGCGCGTGACAAACCCCTTCTCCTCCAGCGCGTCCAACAGCCCGATTGCCGTGGGGTGCGTCAGAGAATAGCACTTTTCCAAATCGACCATCTTGACCGTTTCGTCTTGGTGCATATAGAGATACTTCAAAATCTTATACTGCGCCGCCGTCAGATTATGGGAGAGAAACAGAGGATTTGATATCTTATCAAACTCCAGCGACGCCTTCTTTACCAGAATGGCAACCTTGTCAATTTTCATTGCAACCTCCAGAACAATAAGTAGCTCCCTGCCATAATAAAGTAGGAAGCTACTTTTGTCAAGCGTATATCAAAAGTGTTGAAGAAAACGATTGTATTCTCAACAACAGCCGATTCATTGGGCCAGCTATGATAACAACTAAATCATAATTGGTCGCATTGCAAAACCTGAGGCGTAGCGGATCAAGCTAATCTTTAGTTACTGCGCCGAAGGGTTTTCGTCGCTCGAGAATGGGATATCTTTGACCACAGCGCAAGTCATAGACCGCAACCGCAACATGCGGAAGCAGTGGAGCGGAGATGTTCAAAAAGCAACGATTACTGCAACAGAAACGCCTGTGCGGAACGTAAATTGTTGCAAAAATATAAGAATAGCCGCTGGGGGTCAAGAGGCCGTGAGTTCAAGTCTATGCGCGGCTGTAGAAGTATTTTAAAACGAAAAAAGTTAGATTTTCTCCACGCGGAGCTCTAAAATGTTAACAAATATTAAGTGTCCACAACTGGTTTACTGAAAATTACTGCAAAATCGACATGCCAAATGCAGTAGTAGCGGTTTGCAAGACGTGAAACCCTTGCTTTTAAGCGGCTTACCGGTGTTTGAGTCACCTGCGCGATTTATGCTTCAGTTCTTCACACGCAGGAGGTCACTGGTTCGAGTCCAGCAGTCTCCACCAAACCGGAATAATCCGAACATCGTGCCCATTGGCGCGGCGTTCGGATTTTCCGTTTCTATCATAGAATCGTCTTATTTTCGGCGCATTTTGGTTGACTTATCACGAAAAACCGATATACTGTTATTGATATCCGAATTTTTTGGAAGGGAGCGAAGCAGCTATGCAAGGGCTTTTCCTGTGTGGGGAATTTAAAATGCCAGAAACCTCTGGGGAAGGCGTGCGGACCAAAGCAAAAAGGTATTTGGAGAAGAATGTTACGGACTTTGACCCGCAGGAGGATTACTATTGCGGCATCAATCCGCTTACTCCAACGACGGCAATCCGATGGGCGGAGGTCAAGGGGGATAAAGACCACCCGAATTATCCAGCGAAAAGCGACGGAAACTTTTGCCATAGACGATATTTTATTGTAAGGTTCAACAAAAGCGATCCAACCAAGGTCGATAAGCTGAAAATGCTGGAGGGCAACAAGCGAGAGGCGCTAGTTACCGCCTTTCAAACGAAGTATGAAAGCATGAATACGAGCGGAAGAAAACTGAATATGAGCCGCGTCAATATCAGCGAGAGCATCGGCGAAGACGAAGCAAAGGGAGAGGGGGGTACCGATGGTCATTGACAGGAAACCGTTTCAGGAGATTCTCGCCGACGGCAGCAGCGATGCGCTCTGTGCAGTCAGCGATGTGCTTCTGCTTTCCTACTCGCTCAATCCGGAGGTTCTCAACGAAGTTTTGATGGAATCCGGCCTCGTGAATCGATACAAGGGAGAAAGCGAGCTTGCGGAGCATGTGACGTGTAGGATCCAGTCTGACCGTTATCAATGCGGCGAGGGCGGCGATCCTGTCGACCTGCCCTTCGCGGCGTATGTGATCGAAACCGGGCGCGTGAAGGGGATCAAAAAGCAGGGGAAATCCTATCACCCGAAGCTGATTGCCCTGCTGAAGGAAAACGGAACGCAGGTGCAGTTGATTATATCCAGCCGGAATCTGACCAAGACGTCCATGCTGGAGGGTGTGCTGTGCCTGGAGGGCGAGGTCAAGGACGGCACGGGGCGGAATCAAGAGCTGATAGACTTCCTGACGAAGATCAGCGACATTGAGAAAGACAACGCGGTCGTACAGGCGCTGGGAAAGGCTGACTTTTCCGAAAGCATAAAGCGTATCTGCTGCGACGATGATAAGGCGACGGTAGAATTCTGTTCGCAACACCTGGAAGACAAGCTCCTTGAAGATCTGAAGGGCGCGGAAAAGGCGACCGTCGTATCCCCGTTTTTGGGAAGTTGGGAGTTCCTTGACAAGTTTATTCAAGGGCGCCCAGAGAACACCTTCCAAATCATCACCAACCGACAGATCGCGCCTGCTTCCGTACCGAAGGGACAGACGGAAGCGCCGACCTACTTCAAATACCCCAAAAACGAGCAGATAAAGCTTCACGCCAAGCTCTATGCCGTGGATCGGGAGAACAACTACAGTGTGCTCTATATCGGCTCGGCGAATTTCTCCGAAAACGGGCTGGAGCGCAACAATGAGCTGATGTGCCGGATCACGTCCGAAAAATGTCGGTTTGCCGAGGCGGTCAGGAACAGCTTCGGTGAACTTGAGTGCTGTGAGATCGTGGACAGTCCCGGAGACTTGGAAGAGCCGGAACCGACAGAGCTGCCTGTGTTCAAGCTGTCCGATCAGGAGCGGGAGGCGCTGGAGGAGAAGATGCAGGAGGCACTCGGAAAAGCGCAGCTGACCGAGGCGTTTCGCCGTCTGTTTGGAAGCGCGAACGCAGATGCTCCGCTGGAAGGCGCGATCAGGAAGCGGATTGAGATGAATGGGAATAATAACAGCTGTCCCGATGTTTGGGATTTCAGAATGGCTCTTTTCCGGCTGTACGCGAGTACCTGCCGCGAGGATGTGAAAGCAATTCTTCGCGAGCTTTGCGACAATATTGAATGAAACCGACGGCATGGGAAAGGGGCGCGGTGAATGAAAACGGAGAAAAACATCATCAAGAGCTATCAGCCGGTGCTGTTCCAGCAGGCGAGTGTCGAGGCAATCGCAAAGCACTTTCGCGACCATGACCGCGCGCTGTGCGCGGACGAGGCGGGACTGGGTAAGACCATTATTGCTCGCGGCGTCATCGAACAGATGGCAAGGGAGAAAGCGGAGGGGCAGGTTGAATCGTACCGGACACAACTCACAAGATGGTGGGAGCTTTTTTGCGAGAAGGAGACAATCTATAATACATCAAGTGGGATAGAAAATAATAAGCGTAAAGCCCTAACAGAGTTTGTGAAGGATGTTACGGGAGCCGACTATGACATCGGCGGTGGAAAGAAGTGGGCGAATTCCCAAAATGCAAATTTGACGGTGCAGGAATGTGTGCAGAACAGCATTGATCAGCTGAACGCTCAAACTCTGCCGGATTTTTTGAAGAGAGTAATTAAACTATATACATATGGCGCCGAAAGCAATAAACGGGTGACATGGAATACGTCGCTCAAAGACGTAAGCGCGCTCGGGTTCCGTGTGCTGTACGTCTGCTGCAACCTCGCGGTTGCGGAGCAGAACAGCCGGAAGCTGATACCGGTTTCGCAGTGCTCCAATCAGGGCGCGAAGGACAAGCCCGATCGTCTGTCCGTGCTGTGGTACTATTTGGAAAACTATTCCACGCCTTATGTGGAGCTTTACCCGATCACGGCTACGCTCACGACCTCGGATACGCCGGGAAATCAAAATGAATTGAATAAGCTGAATGAGCTGAGAGAGATATGGAAAAAAGACACGAATATGGTTGAAGCCGCAAAAAGAAATGGTGTGGATCTTGACGGGAAAATAGAGAAAGAGAAAAAGAAGGGGACCTCGAGGGTTGATCTTTTCAGGAGACTTGCAGAAATGCAGTCTCTGATGAAGTTTCACCCTGACCTGATTATCTTTGACGAATTCCAGAACTTCACGGATATGATCCACCTGATCGACATGAAGGAGAATGACTTCAAAACGTATCTTTCAAATCTTCCTTCCAATAACGCCCAAAGCGCTCAAACAGAGGACGATGGGGACAAGCAGGCGGAGGACGACAGGGACGAGCAGGCGGAGGACGACGGGAATCGCAAGGACGCCTTGAAGAGGTGCTGGAAAATCGTACAGGAGCTTATGAAGCCTGTGGAGGGCAAGGAGCCGCCAAAGCTCCTGATGCTGTCCGCGACGCCGTTCCACGCGGGACGGGTAAAAAATGACCTGAACAGGATCGAGTATCAGCAACTGGTCATATTTATGGCAAAAGGGAATCCGAGCTCAGGCTGGCAAAGCAAGACGCCGGAGGAGTTAGAGCAATATTTGTACGGCTTGGGCATTTTCCGCAACGAGCGCATCCGCCTGATGCAGAAGAACAACCACGCCTATCATCTCGTCGAGTGCGACGGGACAGGGCTGCTGACACGGGCAGCGATGATCGGAAAGAATGAAGGAAAACGTGCGGTCGGCATTGTCAAGACCACACCGGAGCTCTCCAGTGTGGACGAGGTATATAAGGGAAAATATTCCATTCTTCGCAACTCCAAGCAGATACCGCCTCACGCAAGATACGAGCGGCTGAAGGACATTGTCTTCGCGCCCAACGCCAATGACGTCAGCCGGACGGGGCGTGTGCGCGAATACAGCGGCTCTGACTTCGGGCAGCTGCTTTGGATCCCGCCGGTTACTCCCTCCAAGCCGTTGAACGGAATTTTTGCGCAGTATGCCGATTTTTCCAAGACGCTTGTGTTCTCCAATTTGCGGGTGATCCCCCTTTCGATCGTCCAATGTCTGAATCGCGATGTGCCCGTGCAGTGCTGCAATTTGAATGGAATCGACGACAAAATTAAGAAATATCTGGAGGAAAACGTCTTTTCCCTGTTCCCCGGAGAGGCCAAGGCTTTGGCCGAGCGCTTCGTGGATTATCTCGCACGCGTCGGCGGCAGAGCGATCGGGGGAAATCCATCCGAACAGAAGGTCATTGAGTACATCGAAGCCGGATGCCTGGCGGACGTGATGAAGGAGTACGCCGCCCTCGGCTATGACGGCAGCGATCTCCTGCTGGCTTTGGATGAGAATTATTCCAAGACGCCGTTCTTTGCGATGGACTCGGAGGAGCTGATGAAATCGGACCAGACGTCCAACGTCCGAAGAAGCTTCAATTCTCCGTTTTATCCCTTTGTGCTGGTTACCACCTCCATCGGCGCGGAGGGCCTGGACTATCACCAGTATTGCAATCGGTTGGTCCATTACACAAAGCCTTCCGACGTGGTCGCGCTGGAGCAGAAGAACGGACGGATCGACCGCTACGAGTCCCTCGCGCAGAGAAGGTGGTGGGCGTCGCCGGGAAACCGGTTTTTACTCTCCCATGAGTTCAACGAACGAAAAAATGCCTCCGGTGAAATGGTGCCGAAGTGGGATGCGGGCGAGGGGAACCTTCATTATTATTTCCTCTATACCCGCTACACGAGCGAAGAGAACGCGCTGGAGGAGCTGTTCAGCGAACAGAAGAAATACCGCAGGCGCATCGGCGTCAACGGTGTGGTCGACCCGGACAGTCTAAATCTCTGCCCGTATCTTCGCCGCAAACCCTGACGGAGACAGGGGGCACGGGACGCCGGCTTCTCACAGTTACCCTGTTCAGAAGCTAGACACTCGCTGCACGGTGGAGTATACAGTCCCGGCGGGTTGAATATTTTGCCTTGCCGAAAATAGAGACCCGAGGTGAGCCTTTGCGTGTCACCTCGGGCCTGCGTTTTTATGGCGTTACTTCTACCTCGCCTGTATCAACCTTCTTTTCCTGTTGATTGACAATGGATACGGTCTTTTCTGCCCCGATCGCTTTGTCAGGCGTACCCTTCTCCGCCTTGTTCATGCTTTCCAGCAGGGACTTGCCCTGATAGGTCTTATCCGCGCTGTCAAGGATCTTATCGAACATCTTGTCTAAGCTAACGCCTTTTTTTACTTCCTGATCGATCAGCTTGTCCAAATTTTTATCAGTCGCTTTCATAAACGCCGGGCGATTGAACGTGCTCAACACGGATGGGTCGTCCTTCGTTTCTCTCTCAACGTAGCGCGTCTGAAGCATCACACTGATGGTACTTGGAAGCATAGATAACTTCGGATCGGTTTCGTATTTCTTAACCGCTTCTATCGCCGGATCCATTTTATTAAGAGCTTTTTTTTCAAGAAAACCCGTCTGTGTGGCATAGAGAGAGTCAATGCTTTCCCCTCTCAGCACATCTCGGAGGCAATCCTTTTTCTCCTTCTCACTCAGGGTTACCTTACCCGCTCGGCCGTTTAGCAGCTTCTCCCGCGCCGCTGCAGCAACCTGCCGTACCTCCCGTATCTTCTCATGACCCTTGACGTTTTGGATCAAGTCGTTCATCGTGCGGGGAGCCGCAAATTCCTTATGCCTCGCACACATCGCGTTCTCCCTCTTTTCAAAAGAGGCAGACGCCATTTCCTTGAGCTGCGGGTCCCGCTCCATCATATCGACCAGGTGGGACGCCATTTTCAAAGCTCCGTTGGTGCACTCATCAATACTTTTGCTGACACGGGCGGTCTGGTCGGTATACTCCATACCTCGGGAGATGATGTCCGCAAGGGGCTGTTTGTTTCCCTTTTTGTATTCCTCCAGTGCCTTCGCCGCGTTTTGGCGGGCGGGCTCCACATAAGCTTTTAAGTATGTGGCAATGGGGTTTCTGGGGGAGTCGTGCCGGAACATATCGGTGGTGACGACGCCAACAAACTGGTTTGCCAGCACCTCATTCAGCTCCTGCTCGGAGTAGCCCAGCTCCGCAAATGCCTTCACCGTGCCATCGTAATCGACAACGGGGGGATTGGATTCCATCGACAGCGCCTTCCCGTTTTCCGGTGTGATGACGGCAAACATCGAAAGCGCACCGAACTCCTCATCCGTAATTTGCTTTCCCTGTCCTTCACCCAACGTCAAGCCATCCAAATCGATCTGGGAGAGATTCTTGATATCCGACGCGCGATATCTGCCGTCTCTGATGAAATCCTCTCTTGCATGGGGCTTGGAGCCAAAGACAGACATCATATTTTCAATGCCATGCTCCGCGTATATCTGGTCGCTTGCCAAAGAAAAGATTTTTTCTTGAACTTTCTTTTCTGCATTCTCATTTTTGAGGACATCGTTTCCGCGGGTCTTGCCGAGGGCGGCGGCAATCGCCAGAGCGCTCTTGTTCCGTTCCGCCGACAATGCTTCCTTATTTGCATTCTCTTTTTCCCATGCCGCGTGTTCCAACCGATAAGTTTCCATTCTCCCTTCCGCACCGGCATTCTTAAGATCTTTCTGCACCTTTAATCCATAGTATTGGCTCATATTTTGCGCGTAACTGCGCAAGTCATCCTGATACTCCTCAAGCTTTTCGGGATACGCCTTCAGATCTGCCTGATACTTATTGTAAGCCGCCGTCTGATCCGTCCATGCAGTGTGCATGGCAATCTTATCCCTACTCGCCTTACTGCCGAAAAGCGCACCGAGCCTTGTAAAGAAATTGGGGGCAGCCGGCTCCTGACCGGGTTCTGCAACCGGTCTGGGTTTTTCCGGCTCCTTTGGCTTCGTCGGCATTTGCGGATCATTATAGTACTTGACTTCTCCCGGCTCATTCGGGAACTTCGGCTCCTTGTCGGGCTCCAGCGGTTCGCTGAATTCGCAGTTGAGTCCTCCTGTACCCATCCATGCCTGGATCTGCACGGGATTCTTCTGACCCCTCTGATATCCGAACAGCTGTCCCATCATCGCAGCTTCCCAAAACTCTTTGGAGCCGGGCTTGATGTTGTTGTCGGTCAGCGTACTGACTTTGCCGTCTTTGAGCAGAAACACCTGCGGCGTTTTATTCGGCTCGTCCTTGTAAGCGTCAGGGTTACGCAGGTCAAGACCGAATTCCGTGAAAAACTTTACGCTTTCTGATTTTATGAACCCGTTAATTGCCGAAACCTTTTCGGGCGTCAGCTCCTCATTCTTTTCGAGCTTGTTCCTTTGCTGTAAGAAATATCTTCCCATATGCATCTCCTTCTCAATGATGATATGCTTATTATAACTAATAATATATCTATTTGTTTTGAATAGCAAGAATATGCTGTTGAGATTTTTGCTACCTTCGGCGGCGAGGAAGGGATGGAGAAGTTCGACAAGAACAATTTCCCCGCCTGTCACGGTGTGCGGGTATATCTATGACCCGGCGGAGCACGACGGCGTGGCGTTTGACGAGCTTCCGGACGACTGGAAATGTCCCCGCTGCAAGCAGCCGAAGGAAAAGTTCAACAAAGCGTAAGCGGAAGAAGCAAGAGCGTGAAAAGCAGAAAACCAAAAACAGTTCAGGGATTGCCACTTTCCGTGGCAATCCCTTGTTATTTGGCGCTTTTTGGCGGTATAATATACAAGAATGGGATTTCTATGCGCATTGGAGGGGCGAACGATGAAACACACACGGATGGGAAAGCTCACGCGGCGGGCGCTGTCGCTGCTGTTTGCGCTGACGCTGCTGTGGGAGTGCGGCGCACTCTCGCCGAAGGCGCGGGCGGCGGACGTGGTTGCGGCGGACGGCACGGTCACCTTTGTGATGTGGGAGAAGGTCCCGGCCAACTCCGACTGCATGTCAAGTTGTAACAACCTCTGCGTCGACAAGGCGCACCCGATCCTGTTGAGCTACAAGAGCGACGGAACGGAGTACTTCATTTGCGCCACCAAGAGCAGCTGGCGCTGGGGTGATGACGATTACAACCTGTATGGTATGCCGAAGGTCAGCAGCAAACAATTCGACAGTATGCGCGACGAATGGAGAACCCAGCAAAGATTTACCACCACCAGCACCTACAACAGCCTTTGGGCGCAATACGAGCCGATCCAAACGCGGGTGAACGGATTGGTGTTCAACGTCTCCAACGGCAACGACGGCCCCGGCGAGTACCTCGGCCCCGGCAAATCCTACGCAGGACAGACCTACGGTGGCCACAAGGTCCACGATACCAGCTTCGTGGTGCGCGCGGAGAAAACGCATCCCTTCCGCTTTAACAGTGAGGACGGCAAGTTCAGATTCTGGAACTATGACAAGGACGGCGACAACGAAGACATCAAGTTCAAGGGCAGCACGGTTGTCCTGTCGGACGGCGATAAGCATCTGATCAACACAGCATTCATCGGTGAGGTGGTCAACGCCTCCGCGCTGACGCACGATTTCACCGTCCTCGCCGACCAGGCGACGACCATGGGCCGTCCCGTCAGCTATATCCCGAAGGGCGTGACGCTGCGCGTGGCGAGCGGCGGCGTACTGACGGTCAGCGGCATCCTGCTCAACGACGGGAAGATCGTCGTGGAGCAGGGCGGGCTGTTGGTGCTGCGCGAGAATTCGCTGGTCATGCCCTACCATGAAGATGAGGAGCGCTGCGGCGGCATTTCCAGCGCCGGCACTATCGTGGTGGAACAGAACGCCAAGCTCCTCGGCGGCGGTCTGAACGGCATCTATCTCACCGGCGGCGTGGTGTACAACTTCGGCGTGATGGCCAGCGAGAACTTTACGGCGACCAAGAAGCTGCTGATCAACAATCAGGATTCCGGCGTTGTGGTCGCGGGCACTACGCTTTCCAGCGGCGATCGGGAGGATCTGCTCAGATATTGCTATCTGGCTGCTATGTGGCCTACCTTCCAAACGGTGGATGTCCTAAAAGACAGGTGGTACTATCGGAACGGTCCAAGCCATGTCTCGGATTATAACAAGGCGTCTTATTACAACATGGTATTTCTCCCCAGCGCCACGGTCAGCGTCGCCGCTGGTGCGATCTACGGCAATACGAAAGGCTTCGAGAACCGCGGCAGCTCCGGCCCAAACCAAACGATGGCGACTGTATTCCTCCACAACGGGTCTTCCAGCACCAGGGTTCTGTACGCGCCGACCGCCGCGGTGGAGTATCAGCGCTCCGCCACGCCGCAGACCGTCACGCGGCGCGAGCTTGTCTACGCCGACGGAGCGATTGATGAGCTTCGCACGCAGTATGCAAAGACCTTAAGCACATCCCAAGACGACAGCGGGGCGGCGTTTGATCAATATGTGGAGAACTACTTCAAAGCGCAGGGCATTGATCTGGACGAGAAGGTGACCGTGTATGACGGCGTCATTAGCGTCTACGGCGTAACGGCGCTGACGATCCCGTGGGATCAGTATTTTACCGTCGCGGAAATTTTTGAACCGCTGAATAAGTTGGGAATTACCAGATTAAACAAATATTATATCAAAAACAAGCGACCCAATGATCTGGGCGCAACGGTGGAAATCGGCTGATTAGAAGGAGGCGGCGTATGCCGGACAAACTGAAAAAGCTGCGCGACGGCATGAGCGAGCGCATCCGGTCCAAAAACGCGGGTACGCTGGCGCTCTATCTGCTCATCTTCCTTGCGGGCGCGCTGGTGCTCGGCACGCTGGTGTGCGCGCTGGTGGAGAATCTGGACGCGATCTTTACCGGCTCGGGCTGGACGTTTCGCCCGCATCTGCTGATCGAGCCGCTGACCTGGGGCGTCGGCCTCGCGTTTATGGCAGTGCTGACCGCGTGCTACGCGCTCGCGGGCGGCTTCGGCGGAGCGTTCCGCAACGGCCTGCTCGGCGGCAAGGGCGAGGGCGAGAAGGACCGCATCGAGGGAAGCCTCGAGAACAGCCGCTTCCTTACCGACGCGGAGCGCGACAAGTATTTCCCCACGTTTACTTATGAAACCCTCGCGGAGAGCAAGGTGGACGGCGTTCCCGCCCGCGCGGTGCTGAACAAAAAGGGCAAGCTCGAGGGCAACTGGAAGCCGGGCGTTCACGCGCTGGTCATCGGCGCCACGGGCAGCGGTAAAACGACCACGTTCATCAACCCCATGATCCAGTGCATCGCCGCGACAAACTGCGGCAGCTCCATGATCATGACCGACCCCAAGGGCGAGCTCTTTGATCTGCACTCCGGCTTTTTGAAGTCGCGGGGCTACGAGGTCATGGTACTCGACCTGCGCGACACGTATTCGTCCTCGCGCTGGAACCCGCTCGAGCCCATCTGGGACGCGTATCAGGAGAGCATCCACGCGGACGACGGCATGGTCGCTCATTTGGACAGCATGGACGATTACCCAGAATTGCGCCGTCTGGACGGCGACGCGGAGCCCGGCGCGCCGTGGGTCGAGTGGAACGGCGTCGCCTACGCCGATCCGGAGCATTGCCGGGACGACATCAATCTTGCCAAGCAGAAGATCTTTGACGAGCTGTACGAGGACCTGCAGGATCTCGTGGGCGGGCTTGTCCCGATCACCAACGAAAAGGATCAGATGTGGGAGCGCGGCGCGAGATCGCTCGTGACCGCGGTGTGCCTCGCCATGCTGGAGGACAGCGAGGACCCGGAGCTCGGCATGACGAAGGAGAAGTTCAACCTCTTCAACATCAACAAGGCGCTTTCCAACAGCGACAACGGCTACAAGGCGCTCAAGGACTACTTTGAGGGACGCGGCTCGCTGTCCCAGGCGTACCAGCTCTCCCGACAGGTGCTCTCCGCGCCGGAGGAGACCATGTCCAGCTACATGAGCGTGACGCTGGACAAGCTGACGATCTTCAACGACCGCGGACTCTGCGGCCTCACGTCGGCGACCGACCTGAAGGCGGAGAAGCTCGCGTTCGGCAAGACGGCGATCTTCCTCAAAATTCCGGACGAGAAGGACACGCGGCACGCGCTGGCGTCGCTGTTCGTGCTCTCCACCTATAAGGCGCTCATCAAGATCGCGACCCCGCTGCCGGGACAGACATTGCCGCGCAACGTGTACTTCATCATGGACGAGTTCGGCAACATGCCGAAGATCGACAAGTTCGGCCAGATGATCACCGTCGGCCGTTCCAGAAAAATCTGGTTCAACATGGTGGTGCAGAGCTTTGTCCAGCTCACGAATGTGTATGGCAAAGAGGTTGCGGACATCGTCATCGGCAACTGCGGCGTCAAAATGTTCATCGGCTCGAACGACACGGAAACCTGCAAAATGTTCAGCGAGATGTGCGGCAACATGACGGTCAAGACCACGTCCACCTCGTCGAGCCTCGGCAGCAAGTCCGGCGACGTGAGCGTATCGACCCAGACGCAGGTGCGCCCACTGATCTATCCCAGTGAATTGCAAAGATTAAACAATCAGGAATCCACGGGCAACTCGATCATCGTGTCCTTCAACAGCTTCCCGCTGCGCACGAAGTACACGCCGAGCTACAAGTGCCCGTTCTACCAATTCGGTCCCATGGATCTCACGGAGATCCGCAGCAACATTTTCAAGGCGGACGAGGTGTATTACGACCTCAAGGCGCGCAACAGCAAGGTTTTGGGCAGCGATTGACCCGGAGCCGTGCGGGATCGCATGGGCGGTTGTCCCGATGCGGACGAGGAGGAAACAGAGATGAAGCTTGCCATACGCTCGGTATTTGCTGCGGCGTTGTGCGTCCTGCTGTGCGCGGTGGTTTATGCCGCGCCGACGGATTCGGATATTTACTACAGCGGCCCGCTGGACAGCGTGACCGGTCAGCCGCTGACCTCGTCGGCGACGGAAACGGCCCGCGTGTGGCTGGCGGACGGGATGTACTATGATTTTGACCGCCATGCCTATGCCTATCCGGTCGGAGACGGCCTGTATGAGGTCTACGCGAGCGTGGCGGACGGCATGATCGTGACGGAGAGCGTCAGCATTTCCGCCGCTGACGCGGTGGCGCTGACCGTCTATCGCGATGGCGAGGCGCTGGAGAACGCGGACCTGAGTGAACTCAATCAAATCGGAGATTATGTGATCTCCGTGAAGAACGGCGACCGTACGGAAAATCTCTTCGGCTTCCGCATCATCGGGCAGGAGACCAATCTTTCCGGCGGGTACAGTATGCCGAATGGCTTTTACATTCTGGACGCGACCTGCGGGGAGGCGGAGGCTTTCTATGAGCGCTCTTATATCGCCATGCAGGAAGAGGGCGTCTATCACATCGAATACATTTGCCCCGCGAACGAGCTTCGCTATACGCTGGAAACCACGGTCGACCGCACGCCGCCGCAGATCACGCTGGAGGGGCGGCGGGACGACGCGGGGCGATTCCACAGCGCGGTGGACGTTCGCGGCTTGCAGCCGGGCGATGCGGTCAGCATGGCCTACAACGACGCGCAGGCGGCTTTTCCGGCGAACGGGCATCTGGACGAGAGCGGCATCTATACGCTCTGGGTCACGGACAGCGCCGGGAACACCGCGATGGAACAGTTTGCAATCATGGTGTACTTTGACCTGAACAGCCTGATCTTCTTTGCGCTGATCTGCGCTTCGCTCGCCGGCGTTCTGGGTTATATGCTGTACAAGCGGAAAAAGCTGAAGGTCATGTGATACGCGGAGAGAGAAAGGCAGGCGATGACAGATGTTTTCAGATGCGTTCAATGCCATCAAGGGCGCACTGGGCAACACCATATCCAGCGCGATTGAGTCGATCCTGAACGCGACGCTCTTTCGGCTGCTTTACTACTTGGAGATCGCGCTTTGCAAGATCGTCGGGCTTCTCAACGAGATGTTCGAGGTCTTCAGTGGGGTCAACAAAGTGACCTATCGCGGCGAAAGAGAATATCTGATCAATATCTTTTTCTACAACCGCTCCATCAACAACGTCTATTGGGGCATGGCGCTCATCGGCATTGCCCTGGCGTTTGCTTTCGCGATCGCGGCGGTCGTCCGCAAGGTGTTTGACTCGAGCGGAAGAGTGCAGGAGTCGCTGGGCCAGACGATCACCAGCTTCTTGCGCAGCGTGATCCTGATCATCGGCTTGAGCGCGATCATGGTGGTCGTCCTCAATTCCACGAATGTGCTGATGCAGCAGATCAATTATATGTTCAGCAACGCGGAGAATCTGGACATTCCGGTGACCATTGTGTATACGGACGAGCAGTATGCCGCAATGGGACGCGCGCTCAATACCATCGGGAACTACTCTCTCGTTCCGTCCTATTCCAGCCGCTACAATCTCAACACCTGCTACAACGAGATCCGGCAGGATCTGCTCTATCTCCAGCAGCAGGGCGTGTTTCGCTACCACTATCCCGAAACGGACGAAAACGGAAAGCCGACCAGGTCGTGGCAGTCGGTTTTGCAGGCGATCGCGAATGCGTCGGATCTTCGCTACGACATCCCGCTCGACGCCTACGAGGACGGCGTTTCCCGCTCGCTGCTCGACGCGATGGACGCGCTGGGTAAGGACGCTTCGCTCCGCCCGCTCAAGGAGTTCACACGCGTCACGCCGTCCGGAACCCGCGTGCCGCTGGATCGCTTTATCTTCCTGATGGGAACCATGCGGGCGGCGAAGAACTCACGGTACAACGAGCAGCCGACGATGGACGACGCAATCCGCGGGCCGTATTACGTCGGCGAGAAGAACATCTACAATCTGGACGATGTGGACGAGGATTTCCGGATCGGCTTTGACACGGACTACATCATCGTCTATGTCTCCTGCGTCGCGCTGATCTGGGATCTGGCCGTCATTATCCTCAACTGCATCGCGCGCATTTTCAACATGCTGTTCCTCTACTTGATCGCGCCGCCGATCTTTGCCGCGCGGCCGCTGGACAACGGCGGCAAAACCAAGCAGTGGATGACCGCGTTTGTTGTGCAGGCGTTGAGTGTGTTTGGCACGGTGATCGCCATGCAGCTGCTGCTGATCGTGCTGCCGATCATCGCAAGTGCTGATCTGGTCCTCTTTGAAAACGGCATGCTGAACATCATGGCGAAGCTGGTCATGGTGTACGGCATGTTTGAGGTGGCGAAAAAGGCGACCGGCCTGCTGACCGGCATCCTCGCGGACAGCGCCGGCCTACAGTCCATCCAGGCGGGCGATATGTCCTCCTCCGCATCGAGCCTGGTCGGCGGTGCGGCCAGCCTTGCCACAGGCATGGCCGGCAGGGCTGCCGGACTTGGCCTGACGGTGGCGGGAAAGGTCGGCGGATTTGCCGCCGCTCCCGTGGGCAACCTGCTCTCCAGAGGGTGGAACGCCACGCTTGGCAGGCTCGGCGGCTGGTGGAGCAATCTGGGCAAAGGCGACGTTGCGGGCAATCGGGCCATGGCCTCGGCGCGGGAGCGCCTTGCCTCCGAACAGGCTTATGAAAAGCTGACGAGTTCGCCGCCAAGCGAGTCGGACAGCGATTCGGACAGCGAGTCGGACACGTCCAAGCTGCCGCAGAAAAACGCCGCGCCGGCGTCTGAACAAAGCCAACAGACGCCCGAACAGAACCAACAGATGCCCGGAGCGGACGGCGGGAGCAGAGCCGGCGAAGCGTCGCAAACACAAGCAGGCGCGAATACCGGCGGGGCGGTTCCGCCAAAGTCTTCCGTGCCCACGCAATCGGGCGGGCAAAACGTGCCGAAGACCGAGCAGACGCAGAAGCCGTCCGGTGTGAGCGCGAACGGTCAGGCGCCGTCGAAGGGCCCCGCGCAGGGCAATGCCAATGCGGCCTCCCAGCCGCAGGCGCTGAGCCAGTCGAAAGCGGCGGGCAAATCGCAGGAAGCGCCGCCGCTGTCGAACCGCCCCTCGCCGGAGAAACCCTCAATGACCCCGCCGCCGCGGCGTATGACCATTTCGGGCGGAAAGGACCGCTCCGAGAAGAAAGACCAATAACGCTTTGTAGGGTGAGAGTATGACAAGACTGATACCGGGCAAGACCAAGGTAGATGTGGAACTGTTCCGCGGCGTAACGCCGGGGGATCTGGTCGTTGCGGGCATTGGCGCGGCGATGATCGTCTTTGTGCTGATTTCGTCGCTTCCCTATATCCGCATCGTGGAGGACGATGAGTGGCAAAAGCTGAAGCTGAGCGATCTCAAGACCAACTACAAGCCGTGGTTCAAGCCGCGCCAGACCAACCTGTTTACCTACGCGGAGCAGCATCTTCGAATTTTGAAGCAGGATGCTGCGAAAAAGTTGGAGAACCATCAGAAAAACGCTGCGCCGAAGAACGCGAGACTTGTTACCCATGCCGACCGCGCCGACCCGACAGCCATGAAGGAGATTCAGATGCAGTTCACAGTAATGGCCGCGCCGTTCCTGCAAGGGGAGAATCTGCCGCCCGCGAAAGAGGGCGAGTCCGAGGAGCTCACCGCGCAGCGCGCGTTCCGCGAGCAGCTGACCCAATATGCCAAGTTCCACCAGGAGCTGGACGAGCGGCTGAATCAGAAGCCGATGACCGAGAAGGAGCTGACCGCCGCCGCGAACAAGCGTCAGGAGGCCGCGAACGGGAAGCCGGTGGACGACATCAAGACCGAGCTGCGGCTTGAGGAAAAGATGAAACGCGCCTTCGATACCCGCATCGGGATGCGGGACATCAATCTCATGGACAGGCATCTTCTGTCCCTGCAGGAAGCGACGGAGAATTATATGCAGGCGCTGGAGAAAGCGGGCAAGACGGAGAAGGCCAAGCGGCTCGCGGAGTTCAACACCTACGTCGCCGACTCGATGCGCCGCTCGCCGGACGAAGACGCGACGATCAAGGCGAACGAGCGCGCGGGACTGGAGGAGTTCAACCGCTCCGCCGCCCAGCTTGCCGACCGGCTGGCGGGGGTCAAGCAGGCGCCGAAAAAGGCGGCGGTCAAATAAGAGATGAAGAATTATGCCGGGAACCGAATATAACGAACTATACAGCCAACTTTCCGGAACGCAGTCCGACAACCCGGAATTTCAGGCGTATCTTGCCGCCATGCGCGCGCTGGACGAGCAGATGAAGGAGCTGAGCAAGCCGGACCGGCAGGGGCTCCCGCCGCTGCTGGACGCGGAGAGGCTGCAAACGCTGATGAAAGCATACTCCAACGCGGCGGAACAGGCGGAGAAGTATTTCTCCGCGGTGCCGGAGGCGGCGGGCGCGCAGCATCCGGAGCGCGAGCTGGTGCGGCGCATCAGCGGCATCATCTCCCGCGATATGCGCACGCTCACGGAGTATCGCAACGAACTGGACGCCGATCCGGAGGCGGAGCGGCAGTCGCTGCCGTCGCTGATCGAGAATGCGCGCACCTTCACCGTCGACCTCAGCAGCGTGAAGATCAAATCCAGAAACGGCCATATGTCCGAGCGCCTGCCGATGGAGATCACGGTCAACGGCAAAAAGCTGCAGGGCATGTTTACGAAGGAATCCCATGTCATGCAGCTTGACAAGGTCCTCAAGCGGATCGCGGACAAGGCGCCCACTGAGGAGGGCAAGGACGCGATCAACGGCATTCTGGACAGCTTCCGCGCCTATGGGCGGGAGAACGACATTCCCGTCAAGGGAGACGAAAGCGATTACAGCACGTTTGCGAACATGCTGCTCAAGGAAAAGAAGGGCAAAGAGCGGGATCGCTTCCTCTGCGATGTGCTGGGCCATGGCAAGGAATGGGGGAACAGCGCGAAGAGCATCAGCCAAAAATGCGGCAAAGCAGCAGTGGATGAGCTCATCAGGGGGATTAACGATGATTACGGGCGCGTGTATACCAACGTTCTGAGCGGGATCAATCCGAAAGACCGCACGGACGACCGCAATGCCGCGATGAGCAAGGTGGCGTCGCTGCTTGGCGTATCCAATCTCATTTGCAATGCCATTTCCATGCGCTTCAAGGATGAAAAGGGCAATGTGGTGAGCGGCACGTTCATGGAGATGGCAAAAGGGATCGATTGCACCAACCCGCAACAGAATCTGCTGGGGCGGCTCAATCCGGACGCGCCGGACGCGGCGTTTCGGGAAAACCCGACCGTGATACGCGATCTCGCCAACCTGCAGGCGCTGGACTATATCTGCGGCAATACCGACCGTCACGCCTTAAATATGGTCTTCACCTTTGAGGACGGCTATCCGCCGCAGGTGACCGGCGTACAGGGGATCGACAACGACCTGTCCTTCGGCGCCAGGGATTTCCCGGACGGGCACTCCAAGCTCTCTTCGCTGGATAACATGCGCGTGATCGGCGAGGAGATGGCGCGGAAGATCGAGGCGTTGACGCCGGAGCAGCTCAAATTTGCGCTCCGGGAGTTTTCCCTGAGCGAAAAACAGCTGGAATTTGCGGGCGTCCGTTTGCAGTCGCTCCAAGCGCAGCTGAAAAAGAGCCGCAAGTATTACAAGGACGCGGAACCGCTGACCGACGGCAGCGATTGTGAAAAAGGCTATATCCGCATCCTCCCCGATGAGGAGTTTGCAAAGCTGGAGCCGCATGAGCTCATGGTGGACAAGCAGGAGGTGCGGGCGGCGGAAAACGCAGGAAAAAAGCCGCCCAGAAATATTTTTATCTTTGCCCTGAACAATATTTCGAAACTTGCCCTGCGCCTGCGCAACATATTTGCCAAGCCTGCGAAGCTGATGCACGTCGCGGTCGCGAATCGCGCTGTGCCGGAGTCCGTTTCGGCGCAGAAGGAAGCCGCGAAGCGACTTGCCGAGAAAGTCAAAAAGGCGGGCAAGCCCACAGAGGCGGCGCAGCCCCTGTGCGACGCCATCGCGCGGTATCAGAAGTTCCAGAACGACCTAAACGAGCGGTTGAGCGGTGATCCGGACGATCCGCTGCGCGCGTTTGACACGACCATCGGCGTGAACGATCTGGACCGGATCAAGACGGAGCTGAACGCGCTCAAAGCCGGCGCGGAGAAGTACATGGAGACGAATCCGCCCAAGAAAGACCGCTTTGGCAAGCTGGCGTCGGACGTGCTGGCGTACACCAACAAGCTGCTGAACGTCCCGCCGGAGCAGGAGAAAGAGGAAAAGCAGACCGCCATCGCCAACGAGCGTCAGGCGACGGAGCGGTTCAACCGCGAGATGTCAAAGATGGCGGAGAATCTCGGCAAGGGCGAGAAGGCTCCCGAGCAGAGCAAGGCTGCCGGGCAGAGCAAGAAGCCGAAGCTGTAAGCGCGGCGGCAGACAGAGAAAAGGAGCAATATGCATTACAGAGAATTGGGCGCGACGGGCCTGCGTGTCAGCGAGATCGGTATGGGCTGCGAGGGCTTCATCGGGCAGGACTGGGCCTACACGAAGGAGCTGTTCGACTACGCGCTGGCAAACGGCGTCAACTGCATGGATCTCTACAGCCCGAATCCGGAGATGCACCGCAACGTCGCCCGCGCCATCACCGGCGTGCGGAGCAAATTCGTCTTGCAGGCGCACCTCTGCACCCGCTGGCGCAACGGCCAGTACGAGGCGACGCGCAAGCTGGACGAGGTCAAGGAAGCCTTTGCCGTGCAGCTGCAAAACCTCGGCACGGACTACCTCGACATCGGTATGATCCACTACGTCGACTCACTTGCGACGTGGCGGCAGGTGATCGACAACGGCATCCTCGACTACGCGCTGGAGGAAAAGGCGAAGGGCAGGATCAAGCACATCGGACTTTCCAGCCACAACCCCATCGTGGCGCTGGAGGCGATCAAGACCGGAAAAATCGAGGTGCTGATGTTCTCCATCAACCCCTGCTACGACCTGCTCCCCGGCACGGAGGACGTGGAGGAGCTGTGGGCGGACAAGAGCTACGAAAACCACCTCTTCAATCTCGATCCCCAGCGCGAGGAGCTGTACGAGACCTGTCAGCGGATGGGCGTGGGCATCACGGTGATGAAGGCGTTCGGCGGCGGCGATCTTTTGAACGAGACGGATTCGCCCGCGGGCAAGGCGATGACCGCGGTGCAATGCCTGCACTACGCGCTGACACGCCCCGCGGTGGGCGCGGTGATGTGCGGCGCGCGGTCGCTGGACGACCTCAAGCGCTCCCTCGCCTACGAGAGCGCGACGGACGAGGAAAAGGACTACGCCGCCGTATTCGCCACCTTCCCGAAGATCAGCTGGGAGGGCCACTGCATGTACTGCGGCCACTGCGCGCCGTGTCCCAAGGGCATCGCCATCGCGGACGTGACCAAGTTCCTGAACCTCACGAAGGCGCAGGGCATGGTGCCCGAGACCGTGGCGCAGCACTACAGCGTGCTTACCGCCCACGGCGGCGACTGCATCCAGTGCGGCGCGTGCGAGACGCGCTGTCCCTTCGGCGTGAAGATCCGCGAGAACATGGCGCAGGCAAAGGCGGTCTTTGGATATTGAAAAAACCCGCGGCGTCAGCCGCGGGTTTCTTTTGCTTTCTTGCGTTGTTTTTCGCGCTCGGCGTCCTTTTCCACCAGCATGCGCAGGATCCTCTGCACGCGCTCCTCGGCAGAGAGGTCCGGTACGATCAGGCCGAGGCCGTAGCCCAGTGCGTCCTCATCGTCTCCGAAGCGGGAGCCAAATCTGGAACCAAATCGCGAACCGAGCCGTGAGCCGCTGCCGAGGCCGTGGGCGCTGCCGCCCATCCGTCCGGAGGAGCCGGAGGTCGTGCCCGTTTCGCCGATTGTGCCGCAGTGCCGCTCCAGCTCTTTCCAGAATTCGCGCAGCGACGGCATATCCTCCGGTCGGCGCGCAGCAGGAGAGACCCGATTCTTTTTGGGCTTGCTCATGGCGGCACCTCCTTCCGGTTGGTTGGTTCAAAGACTCTCGATATACGGTGCGGTTTGGGCGTTGGCGGCGAGGACGCTTTCCCATTCGGGAAAGTCCCGCAGAATGCGCAGCACACAGCGCAGGCAGTAGGCAACGCGCCGCTCCGGCGACGCCGCCAGCTCGTTCTTGTGCCCCCAGAGGTGCGTGATACACTCCTGATCGTTCAGCGCATTTACATCCAGCAGCGTGCGCAGCGGCACGCCGTGGGCGGCGGCGCACATGGGCAGGATGCGCTGCTCGGCAAAGCACATGGAGACCGTGGGGTCAATCGCGTCGTTGCGCAGCGCGCGCATGAACGCGAACGCGGCGTCCACGTAGTCATCTTTGAGCGGCCCCGCCGGCAGATAGAGAAACGCGGTGTTCGCGGCGGGGAGGGAAAAGTCCCACTCCGGCGGGAAGGCATAATTCTCGGCGAGCGTAAACGCCGCCGCGGGATTGGGATAGACGACGGGGTCCAGCGGTTCGCGGTGCGCGGCGACCGCCGCGTTCGTCAGGGAAGGGCTTACGTCCGACCAGACGATCATGTCCGTGTCCAGCATGACGCAGGGCGCGTCCATCGTTCGCAGGGCGCGCAGCTTGCCCGCCGCCCAGAAGCGGAAGGGGTCGGTCGTGCCGTCCAGATCGTCCAGCGCGGCGGAGATCGGCCACAGTCCGGTGAGGCCGGCACGTTCAAAAAACGCAGCGCCGGCGCTGTCCGTCACCATTTGGATCGGCCCGTTCAACTGCCGCCATTTGAGGGCGGAGAGCATCATCGTGAGCAGCTCGTAGTCCGGTATCACGATCTCCCCGCCGTGTCTGCCCCGGTTGGGCGCAGACCAATAAGAGTGAAATGCCCTCATACTGTACAATTATATGGGGATTGTCCATTGGTGTCAAGAAAAACGATACGCGGGCAGGGATAAAATCTGCACCCTTGCGCGCCGCGACGTTTTCGGGTACAATAGGAAGCCGTCAGAGAAAGAGGGGTGAGGCGCGTGATCGTGATGGATCTGGAGTGGAACCGGAGCTACGACAAGAAAAAGCTGGACGAAATCTTGCAGATCGGCGCGGTGCGCACCGACGGCCCGGGCGGACGGATCACCGACAGCTTCTGCGTGTTCATCCGCCCCCGCGTGCACAAGCGCTTCGACCCCGGCGCGCGCAAGCTGCCCGACCTGCAATGCGCCGCCGAGTCCGATGAGACCTTTGCCTCGGCGTGGAAGGCGTTTTGCGACTGGTGCGGGAACGACCGCACGTTCGCCTTCTGGGGGCCGGACGACTTTGGTGTCATCCGCCAGAACTGCGCCTACTGGGGCGTGAGCGCCTTTGAACCGGAGAAGGTCTACAACTACCAGCGCGCGTTTTCCCACGCCTGCGGCGCGTCCTCGGTGGCGGCGCTCTGGCGCGCGGTGGACTATCTGGGCATTCCGGATATCTTCGACTACCACAACGCCCTCTACGACGCGATGTATACCGCGCTGGTGGGCGCGTGGCTGCGGCAGGAGGATCTGGAGTATGAGCCGCCGCGGCGTGTGAAAGTCCGGCGGAAGCGGAGACGTTTTCACGCTTGACACCGGGGAATTATGATTTTATACTAGGTATGGAAGAAATTTGCGGCTGATTTTGCAAATGATTATCTGATCGACTGGGGAGGATACCACTATGACGATTGAAAGAAAGCAGGACGGCAGCAAGCTGACGATGGTTCTGGGCGGCCGCCTCGATACCACCACGGCGCCGGAGCTGGAGGCTGAGGTCAAGAAGCTGGACGGCGTGACGGATCTGGTCTTTGATATGACCTCTCTGGAGTACGTTTCCTCGGCGGGGCTGCGCGTGCTGCTGGCGGCGCAGAAGACGATGAACAAGCAGGGCAGCATGGTCGTTCGCGGCGCGAACGACGACCTCAAGGACATCTTTGAGGTGACCGGCTTCAGCGACATTCTGACCATCGAATAAGCGGGGGCGGATAACCCCGCGAACCGAAGCCCGGAAGGGAGGATCAGCCATGGAAGCCGAAAAAGTATTGAAAGTGCCTGCGGAGCTGGACAGGGTCTACGAAGTGCAGGACTTTGTCAACGCCGTGCTGGAGGAGCATGACTGCGGCATGAAGGCGCAGATGCAGATCGAGATTGCGGTGGAGGAGCTGTTCGTCAACATCGCCCACTACGCCTACCCCAACGGTAAGGGCGGGGCGGAGATCTCTGTCGGCGTGGAGGACGGCGTCGCCTCGATCACGTTCCGCGATACCGGCATTCCCTACGATCCGCTGGCAAAAGAGGACCCGGACGTCAAGCTGAAGGCGGAGGACCGCTCGATCGGCGGACTTGGCATCTACATGGTCAAAAAGAGCATGGACGAGATGCTCTACCGCTACGAGGATGGCCACAACGTCCTGACGATCCGAAAGACGATTTGAAAAAACGATGCACCGCTTTGCGCAGTGCATCGTTTTTTTAGATTCTGCGCGTGGCGTCGGGGGAGCAGCCCGTGGGGCCGAAGAAGTTCAGCTTCTTATTCGAGAGCCGGAAGGTCACGTCGCTCGACGTGGAGCACTCGCCGTCGAGACAGGTGACGATGTCGTTCTTCTCCGATTGAATGCGGATGACGGGCGCGGTGTAGCAGGTGGCGAACTGCGGGAACTGACGATAGCCGCCCTTGCCGTAGGGTCCGACGAAGCGGGCAAACTGCGCACGGGAGACCTTCTTGACCACCAGCGTGTTGAGTACGCCGTCCGTCATGCCCGCCTCGGCGACCGGCATGAACCCGCCGCCGTAGTAGCGCCCGTTGCACACGGCGACCACGGCGAAGTCCTTCGCCTCCAGTACCTCCTTGCCCATCGTCACCGTCCAGTGGCTGCCGATGCCCTTGAACAGGAAGTTGACGATCAGCGAGGCGATGTAGCTGCCCTTGCCGTCGAGCAGCGGCGTGGTGGAGTATTTGTGCACGTCGCGGGCGATGCGCGCGTCGACGCCGCTGCACGCGATGGTCAGGCACTGCCGGCCGTTGCAGTCGATGAGGTCGAGCTTTTCCGCCGGACCGTTCCACAGGTTCTCCGGGTCGGAGAACTTCGCGGCGTCGTCGCCGAAGTTTTTGAGGAAGTCGTTGCCCGTGCCGATGGGCACGACGGACATGGCGGCGTTCTCAAAGCCCGCGATGCCGTTGGCGACCTCGTTGACGGTGCCGTCGCCGCCGCAGGCGTAGAACCGCACGCCGCCGCCCTGTGAGGCGATGCCGCGGCTGAGCATGGTGGCGTGGCCCGGGGAGCGGGTCAGCATGCACTCCACGTCCAGATCGTGATGCTCCCGCAGCCCATGCGCCATCTGATAGATGCGCTGGCGGCTGTCGGACTTGCCGGCGGCGGGGTTGATGATGAAAATGTGTCGCATGGCGCGCCTCCTAAACCTTTTTGCCGTAGAGGAACAGATCGCATTTGAGCATGCCGTTGTAGAGCTTGCGCTTTTTGTCGGCAGGACGCCCGAAGCAGCGCTCAAACTCCGTGTGGGATGAGAGCACCGCGATGCGCCAGGTGTCGGGCAGCTTGTCCATCGCTTTGCCGAACGCGCGGTACAGCTCCTCCGCCTCTTTGCGCTCCATGAGCCGCTCGCCGTAGGGCGGGTTCGTCACGACCCTGCCGTACAGTCCGCCCCAGTGGAAGCGCGTCGCGTCCGCGACCTCGAAGGATACCGTGTCATCGACCTCGGCGATCTCGGCGTTGTGCTGCGCGATTGCGATAGCGTCGGGGTCGATGTCGCCGCCCCAGATCTCGTAGCGCTTGTCGCGGAATTCCTTGTCCATCGCCTCGTCCGCCGCGTCGAGCCAGATCTTTTTGTTAAGGCTGTCCCACGACTGCGCCGCGAAGCTGCGATTGAGGCCCGGCGCACGGTTCTTGGCGATCAGCGCCGCCTCGATGGCGATGGTGCCGGAGCCACAGAAGGGGTCGCACAGCGGGTCGAGCCCGCGGTACTTGGTGAGCAGCACCATGGCGGCGGCGAGCGTCTCGCGCAGCGGCGCGGCGACGCCCACGGCGCGGTAGCCGCGTTTGTAAAGCCCCTCGCCGGAGGTGTCCAGCCCGATCATGACCTCGTCTTTCATAATCGAAAACCGGATCTGCCGCCGCTTGCCGGTCTCGGGGAGCGTTTCGAGGCCGTACTTCCCGCCGAGACGGGAGACGACCGCCTTTTTGACGATGCTCTGGCAGGCGGGGACGGAGTGGAGCGTGGAGTTGATCGAGTAGCCCGTGACCGGGAACTCGTCGTCCCGTCCGATCCAGTCCTCCCATGCGACGGACTTGGTGCCCTGGAACAGCGCTTCAAAATCCGTGACGCGGAAGGTGTTCAGCACCAGCAGCACCCTTGCGCCGCAGCGCAGGTTGATGTTGAGCCGCGCGACGTCGGCCTCCGTGCCGCGGCAGAGCACGCGCCCGTTCTCCACGCGCACGTCGGCAAGGCCGAGGCGCTTCACTTCGTCGCCCACGAGCTTTTCGAGCCCCAGCAGGCAGGGAATGGCAAAATCCAGCATGATATTCTCCTAAAACAATGTGTTGCACCCAGTATAGCGAAAAAGTTGCCGGAATGCTATAGTATTTTCGCGCGGATGATGGTAAAATACGGGATGTAAACTTGAAGTTGCGCCGAAAAAACCGCTGCGCAACTTCAAGTTGGTGGAAAAACGGCGCGCGGCGCGCTATGCTTTCCCCAGAGACAGGAAACGGAGGACACACAATGGCCTTTGGCGAACGGCTGCAGGAGGTGCGCAAGCGCGCCGGTCTCACGCAGGAGGAGTTTGCCGAGCAGTTGCAGGTCTCGCGTCAGGCGGTGAGCAAGTGGGAGAGCGGCCGGGGCTACCCGGAGCTGGAAAAGCTCCTCTACATCTGCTCACGCTGGGACACGACCATGGATACGCTGTTCGCGGACGAGCTCCCGCGGCGGGACGTGGCGCAGCAGGCGGAGGAGCGGACGCTCCCGCCGCCGAAGCTGGGCAGCGCGCTGGGTAACTTTTATAACAACCTCTCGCCGTACAACAAGATCGTTGTCGGCGTGCTGCTCGCGCTCATTGTGTTGCTTGGGCCCGCGTGCGTCTCGTTCCTGCGGGTCCTGAAAGGGGGAGCGGATAATATGATGACGGTCATCTGGATCGCCGCGATCGTGGTGTTCGGCATTGCCGAAGCCGCGACGGCGGGACTGGTCTCCATCTGGTTTGTGGGCGGCAGCGCGGCGGCGCTGATCGTGGCGGCGTTCGACGGGCCGCTGTGGCTGCAATGCGTGCTGTTCCTGCTGGTGTCGGCGGCGCTGCTGGTGGCGACGCGGCCGCTGGCGCGCAGGATGCGCGAGAAGGTGGTGCCCACCAACGCCGACCGCGTGCTGCACCATACTGCGCGGGTGACGGAGACCATCGACAACGCCCATTCCACGGGCGCGGTCTATATTGACGGCAAAACCTGGACCGCCCGCAGCGAGGACGGGACAGTGATTGCAAAGGATACCATGGCGGAAGTGGTGCGCATGGAGGGCGTCAAGCTCTACGTCGTGCCGGAGAAAAAGGAGGTAGTGTGATGGGTCCCTTCGGTTATATCGCTTTGATTATCTTAATCGTACTCATTCTCTTGCTGATCGTCAGCAACATTCAGGTGGTGCAGCAGTCGCGCGCCTACGTCGTCGAGCGCCTCGGCGCTTACAGCGCGACGTGGGGCGTCGGCCTGCACATCAAGATCCCGTTCATTGAGCGGGTGGTGAAGAAGGTGTCGCTCAAGGAGCAGGTGGCGGACTTCGATCCCCAGCCGGTCATCACCAAGGATAACGTCACCATGCAGATCGACACGGTCATCTATTTCCAGATCACCGATCCCAAGCTCTACACCTACGGCGTGGAGCACCCGATGAACGCCATCGAGAATCTGACGGCGACGACGCTGCGTAACATCATCGGCGATATGGAGCTGGATCAGAGCCTCACATCCCGCGACGTGATCAACGCCAAGATGCGCTCGATCCTCGACGAGGCGACCGACCCCTGGGGCATCAAGGTCAACCGCGTGGAGCTCAAGAACATCCTGCCGCCGAAAGAGATCCAGAACGCGATGGAGAAGCAGATGAAGGCGGAGCGCGAGCGCCGCGAGTCCATCCTGCAGGCCGAGGGCCAGAAGCAGAGCCAGATCCTCGTCGCCGAGGGCGAGAAGCAGAGCGCGGTGCTCCGCGCCGAGGCCGAGCGAGAGGCGGCGATCCTCAAGGCGGAGGGCGAAGCCGAGGCGATCCGCAAGGTGCAGCAGGCGCTGGCGGACTCCATCAAGATGCTCAACGAGGCGAACCCCAACGACCAGGTCGTGAAGATCAAGGCGCTGGAGGCCTACGAAAAGGCCGCCGACGGACAGGCGACGAAGATCATCATTCCCAGCGAGATCCAGAGCCTTGCCGGTCTTGCGGCGAGCTTCAAGGGCCTGCTGGAGGACGAGAAAAAGTAAATCGAAGCATGAAAAAGCGAGCGGTCAGCGACCGCTCGCTTTTGCTGTCTGATTCAGCCCTGCAAGAACTTCATCACGCCCATGGCGTTCTGCCGTGCCTGCGCCATTACGAACATCGAGGATTGGCCGAGGATCTTTTTCTTCGTGTTCTCCATCACCGCCAGCGCGATGTCAAGGTCGCGGATCTCGCTTTCGGAGTTTTGCGTTTGAAGGATGGAGTTCGACAGGCTGTCCGCGGTGTGCTCCGCGCGGTTCTGCTGCGCGCCGAAGTCAGAACGCTGGCTGGAGATCGTGTTGATCGCGCCGTTGAGGGCGTCCATTGCGCTCATCGCACCGTCCTGCGTGCCGATGGAGAGACTGCCGATGTCCAGATCGTTGTTCAGCAGCCGGTTGCCGTTGAAGTTGGTGCTCTCAAAGACGTTGCCGATCTGCGACTGAAGCTGGGAAAATTCCTTTTGCAGCATACCGCGGTCGGCGTTGGTGTAGGTGCCGTTCGCGGATTGAGTGGCAAGCTCACGCATGCGGCCGAGCGCATCGTGGATCGAGGAAAGCGCACCGTCACCGGTCTGGGCGGCATTGATCTCCATCTGCGTGTTCTGGAGCGTGGCCTGATCGGCGGTGATCTGCGTGCGCATTTTCTCCGAGATGGCAAGACCCGCCGCGTCGTCCGCGGCGCTGTTGATCCGATAGCCGCTGGAGAGCTGGCGCATGGTATTGTTGATGGAGCCCATGTTGCTCTGATAATTGCGGTAAGCGGAAGAGCCGATATTCAATGCCATAGTTCCCACACCTTCCCAATCTATTGTTTATTGCTATCAGTCAATATACCATATCCTGTCGAAAAATGCAACCGTTGTTACACCACCTGAAACAGATAGAATTTCAGGTAGTCCGTCTCCGGCACGTTCCAGAGGATCGGATGGTCGGGCGCCTGCTGGCGCGCCTCGATCTGGCGCAGCTCCACCTTGGCGTCCCGCGCCGCGGCGCGGAGCATGCGCTCGAAGCGCTCGGCGGGCATGAAGTGGCTGCACGACGCGGTGGCGAGGTAGCCGCCCCGGGGCAGGAGGCGCATGGCGCGGTGGTTGATCTCCTTGTAGCCGCGCTCGGCGCTGTCGGCGGTCTCGCGGGACTTTGTGAACGCCGGCGGGTCGAGAATGATGAAGTCAAAGGGCTTCTTGCCCTGCGCCTCCAGCGTGGGCAGCAGGTCGAACACGTCGGCGCAGAGGAACACCATGCGGTCGCCCAGACCGTTGCGCTCCGCGTTGGCGCGCGCCATGGCGATGGCGCTCTCGGACACGTCCACGGCGGTGACGCCCTCCGCGCCGCCCATGGCGGCATTGAGCGCGAAGCTGCCGGTGTGGGTGAAGCAGTCCAGCACGCGCCGCCCCTTGGCGAGCTGCGCCACGGCGCGGCGGTTGTACTTTTGATCGAGGAAGAAGCCGGTCTTTTGCCCGTTCTCCACGTCCACGCTGTAATAGACGCCGTTTTCGCAGATCTCCGTGACGGCGCTTTCGGGATGGGGCAGTGCCTCGAACCAGCCCTTGCCCTGCGCCAGCCCCTCGCGCTCGCGGAGGGGCACGTCGTTGCGCTCATAGAGACCCGCGATCGCGACGCCGTCCTCGCGCAGCACGTCGACGATCAGCGGGAAGAGCATCGCCTTGATGCGTTCCATGCCCACGGACAGCGTCTGCGTCACCAGCAGGTCGCTGAAGCGATCCACGGTCAGGCCGGGGAAGCCGTCGGCTTCGCCGAAAATCACGCGGCAGCAGGACACGTCCGCGCCCATGACCGCCTTGCGGTAGTCCCACGCGTAGCGGATGCGCCGCCGCCAGAACGCCTCGTCAAAGGCGTCGTTGGCGTTGCGGGAGAGGAGCCGCACGCGGATCTTGCTCTGCTCGCTCAAAAAGCCGGTGCCGAGGTATTTGCCCTTCTCGCTCACCGCGTCTACCAGCGCGCCGTTCTCCGGCGCGCCCTCGACGCCCGCCACGTCGCTTTCGTAGATCCACGGGTGGCCGTTGTCCACCCAGCGCGCGCCCTTGGCGGTGATGAGGACGCGGGGGTAAATTCTTTCAGATTTCATAGCGGTTTCTCCGGGGCGGGATCGCCGGGCAGGGTGTCAAAATACTCATAAAAGGGCATCAGGAAGCGGAAGCCCTCCAGAATCTCGTCGAATAGCTCCGGCGTAAACAGCACGCCCTCGCAGTTGTCGTCGTAGGATACGCCGATGTTCTTGCGGTTGTACCACGGGTTCAAGAGCTTGCCCACGTCGCCCTTGGGGCGCTTGTACTCCTCGCCGTAGAGCGAGAACTTCGACTTGTCGATCTTCCGTGCGATGGCGGCGAGCTTTTTCGGGTCGTGGTCGATGCGCGCGCGGAGCTTGGCGGTGGTCTCCGGCGTCATGTCCCAGCAGCCGCAGCCGTAGCTGAAGTAGTTGGGCGCGAGCTCGAAGTAGAACGCCGGATGCCCCAGATGATCCTCGTGCGGCTTGGCGACCACCAGCCACATGTGGTCCTTGTACGGCCCGCGGCCGAACAGCCGTCGCGCGTCGCGATAGATGCGGCTGACGTGCTGCGCGAAGCCCAGCTTGGGATAGGCCGTGTTCATCGCGTCCAGCAGCTGCTGCGACAGCTCCCGCAGGGGCTTGTCCACATAGTCCAGATACTCCTGCTTGTGCTCGCCGAACCACTCGCGGTTGTTGTTGAATTTGATGCCCCAGAGGAACTCCACCGCCTCGGGGGAAAAGCCTTGAAACATGTGATTTACCTCAATCGGAAAAGTTTGGGATCAATTATAACCCAAACCGCGACAAAAAAGCAAGCCCGCGTCCCAATGGGACGCGGGCTTTGTCAAAGACAGGAGGTATTCCCCCCATCCTTGAAAACATGGGGATGGGATTACTTGCCGGCGGCCTCGTCAACCTTGTGCATGTGCTCGGCCAGGCAGAGCATCTTGTCGGAATAACCGAACTCGTTGTCGTACCAGGACACGACCTTGACAAAGTGATCGTCGAGGGCGATACCGGCGAGCTCATCGAAGATGGAGGTGCGCGGATCGCTCAGGAAGTCGGAGGAGACGACCTGCTCGTTGGTGTAGCCGAGGATGCCCTTGAGCTCGTTCTCGCTGGCCTTCTTCATCGCGGCGCAGATGTCGGCATAGGAAGCAGCCTTCTTCAGCACGACGGTCAGGTCGACGACGGAGACGTCGCAGGTGGGAACGCGCATGGACATA
>Ga0256405_10002033_pt1 | contig 49805 bp, 46 predicted proteins | sample RumenRJG_02DNA_FD_189096 | JGI IMG/M metagenome (GOLD analysis project Ga0256405, IMG submission 189096) | Bovine rumen microbial communities from Lethbridge, Alberta, Canada - RJG_02 | ecosystem: Host-associated > Mammals > Digestive system > Stomach > Rumen | place: Canada: Alberta...
CCTGGATGATGAATGTCATCCCCTTATACTCTTTCTTCTCGAATTTCACCGGAATCTTGTCGAAAAGGTCGAAAACAAAGCCGCCCAGAGTGTCATAATCCTCGTGAGGAAGCTTAATCTTCAGCTCCTCGTTGAGATCCTCTATGCTTACACGGGTGTCACAAAGATATGTGGAAGGACCCACCTGGATGATATCCTCAACCTCGTCCTCGTCAAATTCGTCCTGGATCTCACCTACAATCTCCTCAAGGATATCCTCAAGGCAGATAATACCTGCCACTCCGCCGTATTCATCAACAGCAACAGCAATGTGCACCCTTTTCTTCCGGAAATCGTGGAAAAGAGCGTTGATCTTCTTGGAATCGGGGATAAAGTAGGGCTTGCGGACAATATCTTTTACCATGAAAGTACTGTCAGCAGCATTCTTATGCTTGACCAGTTCCCTCATAAGATCCTTTACATAGAGGATTCCCACCACATTGTCAATAGTCTCCTCATAAACAGGGAATCTGGAGAAACCGGACTCCGCAATCAGGTCCATGACCTCCTCCAAAGGCATATCTGTAGGGATGAACACCACATCGGTACGGGGAACCATGATATCCTTGGCATCCTTTTCTGCCAGGTCAACCACTCCCTTGATCATCTCCTGTTCTTCCACATTCAGGTCTCTGTCCACCCCGCTGGGGTCCTCTTTACGTATCTTAAATAAATTTTGAAAAAAACTTCCAGGTTTCAAAGCAAAACCACTCCAGTAAATTGTTTTAAAATTTTCTCCTGCTTCACCAGCATAGGCTGGTCAGGGTTGTTGTTCTCATGGTCTAAACCGCTGAGATGCAATATTCCATGAACCAGAAGCCTCTTAAGCTCCTCGTTCATACTTATTCCAAAATAATCGGCGTTCCTGGCCAGGGTATCCATGGAGATCACTATGTCGCCGGCATAGAACCTGCCCCCTTTCTCGGGGAAAGCCTCCTTGTTGTCCACCTGGGCAAAGGAAAGGACATCGGTAGGCTCATCCTTGCCTCTGTACTCCCTGTTCAGTTTCTGGATAAAGGCATCACCTGTAAAAAGTACAGATACTTCCCATTTGTCCTTGCCCTGATTCTCCAGCACCTTGAGCAGAAAATCCTTTACAGGTGTCTTCTTGAGCTTTACTGTGCTCTCATTTTGAATTTGAAGATAATTCATTTATCTCTTCCTGCTTCGGGTATTGAATCCTTGAATGATGTATACCTCTGAGTGTATTGACAAAAGAGTTCTCGATAATCTTAAGATCGTTGAATGTAAGTTCACTCTCGGAAATCTGTCCCGACTCGATCTTGCTCTTGATGATATCACTTACCCTGTTCTGGATTCCTTCCAGGGTCGGATTCTTCATTGCACGGACAGCAGCCTCGATAGTATCGGCCAGAAGTACAACTGCCTCCTCCTTGCTCTTGGGCCGTCCGTCGGAATAGGAATAGGCCTCGGGGGTAACCCGCGCCTTGTCCTCAAGCTTCATTGCCTCCACATAGAAATAGGAAATAAGGCCGTTTCCATGATGATGGGCAATAATATCGATGACCTCAGGCGGCAGATTCAGCTCCTTGGCTTTCTCGACACCATATTTTACATGAGACTTTATTATAGATACAGACAGGCTTGGAGAAAGGTTGTCGTGCCTGTTGTAAGTCTCCTGGTTCTCGATAAAGAAGTCGGCCTGGTCAATCTTGCCGATATCGTGGTAGTAACCTCCCACCCTTGCCAGAAGACCATTTGCCTTGATGTCGATACATGCTGCCTCGGCCAGGTTTCCTACCAGGATTGAATGGTTGAAGGTTCCAGATGCCATATGGAGCATCTTCTGCAGAATAGGTGTATTAAGGTCAGAAAGCTCTGCAAGTCTGGACTGGGTCGGAACATTCATCACATGCTCTATGATAGGAAGAATTCCAAGACACAGGATGCTGCAGGCCATACCGTTGAAGAATGCGAACAGGACCATAAGCAGCCTGTGGGTGTTGAAATGACCGGATGCAAGGACAAAAGCAAGCATAAGGAACATGTTTATGATTCCCAGGTGCACTCCTGAGCGGATAAGCTGGATTCTCTTGCTGTAGTTGTGGACAACCAGAGCTCCCGAAAGACCCGACAGTACCACGAATATGGCTGCAAGAGCACTGTTCATGTCGAACAGGAATACGATCAGCGAGGAGATAAAGGCAAATCCGACACCTGCCATGACACTGCAGACAATGGAGAGCAGCATGGAGAACATAGCCGAAGGTATGATAAGTGCCGCAATCAGGTTATCGAAAAGAGGCGGTGTCTTGACCAGAATCAGGAACAGGAAGAAGAAAATCTCGATAAGGATAAGGAAGAAGAGCATATAGCTCTGTTTTCTGCCCCTGTTCTGATCCATCACAATAGGAATAATCACAATTCCCATAATGAAAAGGATTGAAAGGAAAATGACAGTACCTATTATTCCTCCCAGGTCAAGGGTAGAAGAGCTCTGCTTGAGGGCATCTATCTTCTCCATATCAGAATCGGAGATTATAAAACCTTTCTTTACAATCACATCCCCCTGCATCAGGGTCTTATAGACTGGATCCAGGTTGGCCAGCAGGGTCTCCTTCTTCTTGTTTGTCTCGTTATAGTCGAAGAAAAGGTTTTCCTTGGCAAACTGCTGCACAAAAAGTACTACAGTCTGCAGGTCGTTCTTATCAAGGAAAGAGCTGTATCTGCTTTTGATAAATCCAGGAATCTTGTCGGTGGTCATCAGGTCTGTGAGGGCAATATCCTCCTTCTCCCTCAGGTTCTCCCGCCATCGCCAGACCTCGGCACTCTGGTTCTTGTCATAGCCGGCCGCAGTCTTTTCCATGACACCCACAGTCATAAGGTCTTCCAGGGCCTTCCGGCTGGTCTCCAGTATCTGGCTGGCTGCCGGACTCTTCCCCATTCCGTAGAGAAAATCGGGACTAATGGTATAGCCGTCGGCCTTAAGCTTCTCGCTCAGATTGAAAAAGGCATCATAATCCATATTCTCTGAAAAATAGGTCTGAAGTGTGGAGGAAAACTCTCCGAATGCGGCAATTACATTTGCTGTGATGCTTGAGTCCACCTTGAAGATAGGGATGATCTTCTTCTCGGTATCGTACTTGAGCTTGGACATAGCATTGCTGTCTATATATTGGATATCCTTGTTTGCCACGATGTCCCGCTCTGCCACCATTCCAGCCTGAAGCTGATTTGAACGGTCAGAGAAAGTCTCCATGCGGCTTAAAAGAACAATAAACAGCAGGTCGATGATGAACGAGAACAGAAGCGCAATCTTTATGATCTTATGCTTCTGGTTTGTCACGTACCGCAAAAGTTCATTTATTTTTTTCATACGCATCTATAATTTTCTTTACCAGACGGTTTCTGACAATGTCACCGGGAGAAAATTCCAAAAAACCGATGTCATCTATCTCTTTCAGTATCCTGACAGCTTCCACAAGTCCGGAAGCTGATTTATTAGGCAGGTCTATCTGGGTCACGTCGCCGGTCACTATTGCCCGGGAATGCTCGCCTATACGAGTAAGGAACATCTTCATCTGTTCCCTGGTGGTGTTCTGGGCCTCATCCAGGATTATATAGCAGTGATCAAGGCTGCGGCCCCGCATATAAGCAAGGGGAGCCACCTCTATTACTCCGGCCTCCTCCAGCTTGGTGACAGCCTCAAAGGAAAGAAGGCTTTCCATGGCATCATATAATGGCCTCAGGTACGGGCTTATCTTCTGAGCCAGGTCTCCGGGAAGGAAGCCCAGACTCTCTCCGGCCTCCACCACAGGTCTGGTTATCACCAGCTTGCGGTATTTCTTCTGCATGATCTCGCTCAGTGCTTTGGCTACAGCCAGGTAAGTCTTGCCAGTTCCGGCGGGACCTATGGCAAAAACCAGATCCTTAGTATTGAAGAGCTCAAGAAGATGCATCTGGTTCTTGTTCCGTGGGAAAACCCGTCGGCTTGAGCCTGCGATTGTAATTGAATAGTCGGCATTTGAAGCAGCTGAACCTGTTTCAGCCTCGTTGAAAATAGTTGTTATCATGTCCAGATCAGGGGAAATACCCTTCTGGGCGTAGGTGCGCATCTTACCTATCACCTGGCTGAAGAGCTCCTGCTTCTCCTTGTTGTCGGACTCCAGCAGAATCTCGTTGCCTCTGCAATAGACAGGCACCTGAAGCTTTTCTTCTATAGCTTTGAGATTGCGGTCGCCATAACCGCATAATTCTGGTATCAAGTCTGTGTCATCCAGGACACAAATAAATTTACCCGTCAAAATAAAACCTTAAATATTTTTATATATATAATATTTTGGTGTGTCAAGGGTAGCCTGACCATTGCTAAAACCATGGTTTTGGTGTAGTTTTCTACTATGAGCGATATCAAGGAAAGGACAAAAATTGTGCTGGTTCACCCCGATGACAGCGGAAACATAGGGGCTGTCTGCCGGAGCATGAAGACCATGGGAATCCATCAGCTTATAATCGCAGATCCCCAGGAATATGATGAGCACACCATAGAGGTAAGATCTGTCCACGCCTTCGATATATATCAGAATGCCCAGTTCTTCTCTACTTTAAAGGAAGCCCTTGAAGGGACAGCCCTTTCTGTGGGAACCAGCCGCAGGGCCGGAAAAAAGCGGAAGTACAGGACATTCCTCCCGGAGGAGATGTGCGATTCCATCTGCCAGATGGCTGATGGGGAGGTAGCCATAGTGTTCGGCAACGAGGAGCACGGCCTTACCGATGACGAGCTTGCCGAGTGCAACGCTGTGGTCTCCATTCCCACCTCCGACGAATTCCCTTCCCTTAACCTGTCCCATGCAGTGCAGATAATGTGCTATCACCTGTTCCGGGCCAGTGCAAAGCGCCTGCCTAAGCGTAATTTCACCCCCCTGTCAAGCCAGAGGATGGATGAGATCTGCAGCCACCTGATAGAGAACTTCAGGAGCATAGGCTTTTTCAAGATAGACGGCTCCGAGGAGATGCAGCGCTTTTTCCGTGATATCTTCTCCAGGGCCATGATGTGCCGGGAAGAGGCAGACAAACTGGACAGAATTTTCACCAAAGTTGCAGGCATCAAGAGCAAGATAGACGCTGACAAATGGAAGTGCTGATGAGATTGAGATCTGCCCTCCTTCTTCTGATATTAATCCTTTTTAACACTTTTAATATCTTCGGAATAAGCCTGGATGAGGCAAAGCTGACAATCCAGGAGTATTTTCAGACAGGACAGCCCGATAAAGCATTGAACCTGGCAAATCAGTTCCGGGACAAGAACCCGGAGTTCAGGAGACTTGCCTTCATAGCTGCTGTAAAGGAGGCAAACACACGGTATGCAGGGCGTCTTTTACCCTTCAAGGATCCTGATGCCGAGCTTAACTTCTACATAGGCCGGTACTATGAGGAGATGGGAAACCTGACCAAGGCCATAGACATATACACCAGCTTCCAAGGAGACAACATGTTTGCAGCACCCAGCTATTATCAGGCAGGCTGCTGTGCAGAGCTGAAGGGAGACCTTCTCAAGGCAGAGGTCTACTATGACCTGGCTCTGGCCTCGGAGCGGACATATTCAGCTGCCTATCCCGCACTGGCAAGGGTTAAGGAGAAGCTTGGAAAGAAGGAGGAGGCCGACAAGGTGAGCCGGAAGATATACACCACCCTGGCCAGGGGAGAAAAGAATTTCTCCCCACCTCAGAACAAGCAGGTAAAGAAACTGCCAGCCAATTTCAAAGGCAAGAAATCGGGCCGGATTGTCCGGGCATGCCTTGTGGAGAAGCTCACTTCCTTCTCTGTGACAGACAGCAAAACTAAGGAAGTTTTCAATATACGCTATGAAAAAGGTGCAATTTTAGTATACAATAAAACCAAACTTATAAAAGGTTCAACTTCTTCCTACAGGATTTCCAACAATGATGGAATCCTCAAGCTTACCGACATAAGAACAAGATCCGGTGCCTCCAGCCTGCCTGAAGGGAGCGCTTTCAGGGGTGACATCGAGGTGCTTATCCGGGACAGGGGACTTATGCTCATAAACTATGTGGACCTGGAGGAATACCTTTATGGAGTGATTCCCTCCGAGATGTTCGACCAGTGGCATTATGAGGCACTCAAGGCCCAGGCGGTGGCTGCCCGGAGCTACATACTCCTGAGGATGCAGGCCTCCACCAAGGCTGAGTACGATGTCTATGTAGGGGTCAACACCGCCTACCGCGGGTACACTCGGGAAAAGCCCCAGACCACAGCTGCGGTGGACGAGACCTTCGGCATAGCTCTGTTCACACCGCTGGGCAGCCCTATTGATGCACTGTTCTGCACCAATAGCGGGGGATATTCATCATCCCCCGCCACCGCCTGGGGGAGTAAGAGCCAGGGATTCCTGACCGCAGTTCCGGACAAGAAGATAAAGGGCAACAAAAGTGCCCCCAGCTCGGCCCAGATGGCCCAGTTCATAAAGAGCCCGCCCCCTATGTACTGCTATCTGCCGCCCCATGCCTCATACCCCTCCTTCCGCTGGTGCGTCCAGTACTCCAGGGAGGAGCTTGAGGAGATAGTGGACCCGGGCCACACCATAGGCTACATCAAGGGTGTGCAGGTGAACAGCCGGGACATAAGCGGACGGGTCACCAGCCTCACAGTCCAGGGGACACTGGGTGTAATCGTCATCGGAAGCCGGGATATGAGGACCAGGCTGGGAGGCCTAAAGAGCTCCATGTTTGTGTGCGAATACCAGCTGGCAAGGAACGGCCTGCCCAACACCTTCCTCTTCATAGGGGGCGGCTGGGGGCACGGCGTGGGACTGGACCAGACCGGGGCTGCAGGCATGGCAGTGTCCGGCATAGGCTTCAGGGATATCCTGAAGCACTACTACCCCGAGGCTATAATCAAAGAAAAGTGCTATTAATCCAGTAGAGCGGCAATATCTGGGAAAAGAGCCACACTCCGCTTCAGAATACCTGTCACATATGCAATCAGGATGCCATAGTTGGTTATAGGAACACCCTCGTCCTGGGCGCAGCGGAGCCTGTACTTCATCTCCCTTTCATTAAGCATGCAGCCACCGCAGTGGACCACCAGCTTGTACTTTGACAGGTCGGCGGGGAACTCGGTGCCGCTTGAGAGCTCTATATTTATCTTCTTTCCTGTGCTCTGGGCAATCCACCGTGGAATCTTGACAGAGCCAATGTCTCCGCACTGCCGGTGGTGGGTGCAGCCTTCGGATATAAGGACTGTGTCCCCATCCTCAAGGGACTTGAGGGCCGCCACCCCCTCCACAGCCAGCTTCAGATTACCCTTGTACCTGGCAAAGAGGATGGAAAAGGATGTCAGTGGGATGTCAGCAGGCACAATCTTTGAGACTTCGCCGAAGACCTGGCTGTCGGTTATGACCATGGCAGGCTTCTTGTTCAGTGTCTTCAGGGTGGCGGCCAGGGTGGTGTTCTGGCATACCACTGCGGTGGCCTGGGTGTCCAGGATATCCCGTATAGTCTGCTGCTGGGGCAGAATAAGCCTTCCCTTCGGGGCAGCCTTGTCCACAGGGACCACCAGCACAATGAGATCATCCTGCTTGATAAGATCCCCAACTACCCGCTTTCCTTCCCCTTCAGGTTTCACAGAATGGGCAATCAGCTCCTTGAGCTCTTGGATATTTGTCTTTGCAGTGGAGCTTACATAGATGGTGTGGTCATCCCCCTTCCCGGGCTCTGACAGCAGATCGCACTTGTTGTAGACAATGATATATGGAATGGATTTTGCCTTGATCCGGTCCAGAATCAGCTGGTCCTCGGGCTTAAAGCCCTCTGAGGCATCCACCACCAGAAGGGCGATGTCAGCCTTGTTCAGCACCTGATAGGCCTTCTTGACCCGCAGGTCACCCAGGGTGCCCGCATCATCCAGGCCCGGAGTATCAATCATCACCACAGGGCCCAGGGGCAGCAGCTCCATAGCCTTTGACACAGGGTCGGTGGTTGTTCCCTTTATATCTGATACCACAGCCAGGTCCTGGCCTGTTATTGCGTTTATAAGGCTTGATTTTCCGGCATTTCTTCTGCCGAACAGTGCTATGTGGAGCCTTTCTCCGGATGGAGTCTCATTAAGTCCCATAATCATCTCCCTTTGGTCATCCTTAATTATATTAAAGGGTTGAAATTTGTCCAGTATCGGTTAAACTGTAGATATGAACGAAGAAAGACGGATCCATGTTCTTGACAAGGTGACAGCATCCAAGATTGCTGCCGGCGAGGTTATAGACCGCACATCCAGTGTGGTGAGGGAGCTTCTGGACAATGCCATTGATGCGGGAGCCACCGAGATTTCTGTATACCTGACAGGAGGCGGAATCAAGGAGATACGTGTCATAGACAATGGCTGCGGTATGTCCAGGGGGGATCTGGATATCTGCTTTCTTCCCCACTCCACATCCAAGCTTTCCTCTGCCGATGACCTTTTCAACATAATGACCATGGGTTTCCGGGGGGAGGCTCTTGCCAGCATTGCCGCCTCTGCAAGGCTTGAGATAATAACATCAGAGAACGGCGAGATAGGCTACGGCATCTCCATAGACGGGGGCAAGGTCACCGATCTGGGGGCTGTGAAGGCAAACAAGGGTACTGTAGTAAGCGTGAAGGAGCTTTTCTGCTATCTCCCTGCCCGGCGGAAGTTCCTTAAGAGCCCTGCGGCAGAGACATCAGCAAGCCGTACTGTGTTCTACGAGAAGGCCCTTGCTTTCCCTGGCATAACCTTCAAACTGTTCCTGGATGGCAAGCTAACATCATTCCTCCCTGCAGGAAGCCTGAAGAAGAGGATTGCCGATGCATACCCCTCTCTGGCCCCCGAAAAGCTCTACCATCAGGTGGAGGCCAAGTGCGACGGTTATTCTGTCACAATCCTGTTCCCAGGAGTGGAGGTAGTGCGCCGGGACCGCCGGGATATCCATATTTACGTGAACTCAAGGCCAATCCAGGAGTTTGCCCTGGTGCAGGCTGTGTGCTACGGTCTTTCGGCCTATTTCCCAGGGGGAACTTACCCTGCTGCCTTCCTTTTCATACAGATAGATCCCTCACTGGTGGACTTCAATATCCATCCTGCAAAGAGGGAGGTCAAGATAAACAACCTGCCCATGATACACCGCACTGTGGTGGAGGCCCTTAAGCAGCACATGGGAGAGCTCCAGAAGCCGGCAGGCAGCACCGATGCCCTTTATCCTAAGGACGAGGATATCGACACAGGCATCCAGAAACCGGCAGAAATCATACCGTCATACCGGCCATCCGAGCCGGTGAACAAGACCCTGTTCGGACCGGAGAAGACTCAGATGACATTCTTCCCTGCCTCTGCCCCTTCTTCCCAATCCTCAGCACCGGCAGGCCGCAGTTTCTCAAACCTGCTCAAGGATAAGCCTGAGGTGGTGAACTTCCAGCCAAGCCCAGAGTACCATGGCGATTTCCGCTACCTGGGACAGATTTTTGACAGCTTCCTTCTGTGCGAGCGGGAGGACTCCCTGTACATTATAGACCAGCACGCAAGTCAGGAGCGATTCTACTTTGACCTGTTCTTAAGCCAGAAGCCAGAGGTGCATCAGCTTCTTATCCCTTATAATATCGAGTGTGAAAGCCAGGTGGCAGAGCTTATAGAGAAACAGATTCCAAAATATGCAGAAATTGGGGTTATTATCAAGAAAGATGAATCGGGCCAGCTTTATATCGATGCCATGCCATCATCATTCTTTGAGCTTAAGAATGATGTGCTTAACCTGCTGGTTACCCAGACAGGCGACTTTGAGAACATAAAGACAGAGCTTTATGCCAGGGCTGCCTGTAAAAAAGCGCTGAAAGCTGGGAACGCCATAGACTACGACAAGGCAATAGACCTTATCAAGAAGGTATTTGCCATGCCTATGCCGCGCTGTCCTCACGGCAGGCCGCTCTACTGGCAGCTGACCAAGGATAAGCTTTACCAGCTTTTAGAGCGGACAGTATAATCTTACATCGGACCTTCTAAAGGACAGTTTGCATAACAGGCTCCACCTGCCACTTTATCAAGAGCCTTGCTGTTCAGCTCAAAGTCAGCAAGCTCTGCAAGATATGCAACGGCCTCCTCTATTGTCTCCTAATACTACTCGTGGTTCACTGATTATTATGCAGTGAATGCCGATCACTGAAATACTTCCGAGCATGGGGTGGTACGATGACAATAACCACCAGCCACATTATCCAGAGCAGCATTGTCCAGTTCCATGTTGTCCATCTCGGCCATGTATGCCTCTGCCTCGTCCTTGGTGATTTCATACCCCTCAGCCTTAGCCATAGCCATCAGTTCATCGGCAGATTCACACTTAAAAGCTTTATCAAGTATTGCATTTGTAATTTTTGTCTTGTCAATTTGCATATATTCCTCCTAAATTAAAGCCAAGCTTCAGCTTTACAATCTGAGTAACAGCCACCGCCGGCCACCTTGTCAAGAGCCTTGCTGTCAAGCTCATAATCTGAAAGCTCTGCCAGGTATGACTCGGCCTCGGCCTTGGTTATCTCCATTCCTTCTGCCTTTGCAAGAGCTATAAGCTCGTCGGCAGTCTCGCACTTTGCTGCTTTAGAAATCATCTCTTTGGTTATCTTTGTCTTATCAATCGGCATTTTATCCTCCTTATACCTTAATAGCGGGACTCTGGAGGGATACTTTTATCCCCGCCACCCGGTGCCTTTCCCCCCGCAATATGCTTAAGTTCACCGTCTTTCAGTTCCACATTCTGCAGTTCATCAAGATAAGCCTCAGCCTCGGCCTTGGTTATCTCGATTCCTGATTTCTTTGCAAGTGCTATAAGCTCATCTGCAGTCTTGCATTTTGCAGCTTTTTCCAGCATATCGTTTGTCAATTTTGATTTGTCGATTGGCATATTGATACCCCCTGCCTAAACTTATCAGCAGTCTTTGAACCCATCGCAATTAGTCGAGCAGCCATACTCAACTTCAAAGCAGGCACCGCCAGCCACTTTCTCCAAAGTGGAACTGTCCAGTTCTACATTCTCAGTCTCTGCCAAGTATGCCTGAGCCTCATCCATGGTGATTTCAACACCATCTGCCTTAGCCAGAGCAATCAGCTCCTCGGCAGTCTCGCACTTTGCTGCTTTCTCAAGCATCTCTTTTGTTAACTTTGTCTTATCGATTGGCATATTTATCTCCTTATTATTCTCCAAGTTTAATCATCCTACATTTTTATAACCCGGGCATGCCTGACCATAATTCTCGCATATATTATAGCCACCAGCCACCTTGTCCAAAGCCTTGCTGTCAAGCTCAATGTTATCAAGCTCTGCAAGGTAAGCCTCGGCCTCTGCTTTTGTGATCTCCATTCCTTCTGTCTTGGCCAGCGCAATCAGCTCCTCAGCTGTCTCACACATAGCTGCTTTCGCAAGCATCTCTTTTGAAATTTTTGACTTGTCAATAGGCATAAAATTCCTCCTATTAATATAAAAATCCTAAAAGCCAGACCGGTATAAGGCGGCTTGAGCCGATCTCAATGTCATCGGCAATTATATAAGAATTGCCCTCATCCTTTGCCCGTTTCTGCTTCCTGTTACCGCTGCACATCCTGAATGTGTGCCGGTCATCAACCAGGAAATCCCCGGAAGCAGTCAGCTTTATATCATGGTCCTTCTTCAGCTGGTTCAGCACAAATGTCTCAAGGGAATCGGAAGGAGCAGCCTCATGGTCCATCAGGTCATGCATAAGGTTGGAGTTCTCAAGGTACAGCCTGTCGGGCTTTACAAGAGATCCGGTACCCCGCGCCCCTTTATAGAGCAGCACAATAAGGTTTCCCTCCTCCAGGTGCTTTAAATAAGAGAGCAGTGTCTGCCGGGCAACTCCTATATGAGAAGCAAGGGAGGCCACATTGGGCGCGCATGGGGAAACCTTGCTTATGACTGCCAGCAGCTTGCGTATCTTGGGGATGGAAGATGTTTCCATATTACGCAGGATAGGAAGCTCAATATCCAGGATCATGTTGATGGTCTCATTCATACGGCTCAAGTAGTTCTTCTCCCCCAGGATGAAGAAGGGATAATAGCCCATCCTGAGGTAATTGTCGAAATATTTGAAGGGCTTTATCTCGGAGGCAATCTCTGCGGAGATCTCCTCGGTGCGGGTCAGGATATCCTCAAGGGAGAATATGGGGTATTCCCTGTTGGTGTTGAAAGCAAGGTATTCCCTGAAGGAAAGGCCCTGCATATCATAGGTATGGGCATGATTCTCAAGGAGGGAGGATCCTGCGTATACAATGGAGAGTCCCGGGAAGTTGTCATGTAGACTTTTAACAGCCTGATCCCACTTGGGATACTTATGGACCTCGTCCAGGAAAAGATGGGTTCCACCCCGCCGGGTGAACTGATCTGCAAGGTGGGAAAGGGAGTTGTCAGCGAAATAAAGGTCGTCAAGGCTGGCATAGAGTGCCCTGCTGTAATCTTCCTTAAAGGCCTTCTTGATATGCTGGAGCATGAGGTTGGACTTGCCGACCCCTCTGGGTCCCCGTATGCCGATGAGCCTGGATTTCCAGTCGATGTTCTGCTCCAGGCTCCTGACAAAGGCTGTCTTGGTGAATGCTAATTTATTTCTGTAATGCTCAAATAACCTTTCCACAATTGCAGTTTACAATATCATGGAATTTTTATAAAGTCTATTTTACAATTTTTTCAGAATTTTTCAGTATAGATCTGAACAGTGGGTACTGTCGTACCAGCACTTACTGCATTACCGTTTCCAGCTGAGGGTCATGCCGTGGCCTATGGGGAGCATGGTGGAGAAAAAGCGTCTGTCGGCGAACATCTGTCGGTTGTACCGGTCCATGTGGCGGCCCAGGTTCTCCCGCACATTAGCGCATACAGGGAACATGGTGTCGTCTGCCACAATTATGCCCCCCTTCCTGACTAAAGCGGCCACATCCTCGTAGATCACAGTGTAGATGTACTTGGCGCAGTCCTGGAAGATGATGTCGAACTGGAGGTTCTGCTCCCGCAGCTTGCGGACAGCCTCGTCGGCATCGGAGTGGAGCATGGTGACATACTCCCCCAGCCCCGATTTCTCTATGTTGGCAGTGGCTTCCTTCCATGTGCGGGGGTGATTGTCCACTGTGGTCACATTGCCGTCGGTCTCCTTAACCGCCTCGGCCAGCCAGATGGTGGAATTGCCCACTCCGGTCCCCAGCTCCAGCACTTTTCTTGCCCCTGTCATCCTGACAAGAAAGGCCAGGAACCGCCCTATCTCGGGCTCCACCGGGGCCTGGATGTCGTCACGTCCCTGGTTGCCGTAATAAATCTCTTTATTGTACTGGCTGGTGAACTCCACAAACTGGTCAAGATATTCCTGGAAGCCTTTGTCCATCACATCTCCTGCACTTTACCCTTCTTGAACCAGCTGGCGGCTATGTAAACACAGCCTGTGTCGAAGAGTGCCACCAGCCACTTGAGGACATAGGTTGAGATTATGATCTGCACCAGCACTCCGAAGGGGTACATCCCGGCGAAAGCTATTGTGGTGAAGATGGCGCTGTCAATCAGCTGGCTTACCATGGTGCTCAGGTTGTTCCTTATGAAGATGAACTTGGTGTCGGGGAACTTCTCCATCCAGAAATGATATGCCCAGACATCGTGGTTCTGGGATATAAGATATGCCACAAGGCTTGCGAAGGATACCCGGGGAATCACGGTGAAAATGGCCTTCATGTGATCCGACACGAAGTCATCGGCCGCAGGGATGAAGAGGCATGACAATGTCATGAGTATGATCATGGAGATCATGGCAAAGAACCCCACCCACACCGATTTATGGGCCAGCTCCTTGGAATAGTTCTCCGATATTATGTCGGTGGCCAGGAAGGAAGTGCCGTAGAGCACGTTGCCCAGGGTTATGTTCCAGCCGAAGAAATCAACCAGCTTGAGCACCTGTATGTTTGCCAGGATGCTGGCGATTGCCATCCACACGAAAAGACCTGTCTTGCCCATGAAGCGGTAGACAGCCAGTACAATGATGAAGTTCACTATAAGAACTGCGAACCACATCATCTCATTGAATCCGAAATGCATGATGTATCTCCCTTGTTTTGTTCAAGCGGGTAAACGGAACGACCGCTGTTCTGACACTATAACTGAAAAAACTCTATTTGTATAGTATAGAAATATATATAAGGTGCCGATAAATAATACAAATAGGAGGCGCAACATGGGAAACCGTACTGTTGTATTAAAGAGAAAGACCAAGGAGACAGACATAAAGCTGACTCTTGATATGGATGCAAAGGGTGTTGAGATCGATACCCCTGTGGCTTTCTTCAACCACATGCTTACAGCTATGGCGTTCCATGGCGGCTTTGCCCTCAAGGTGAAGGCTGACGGCGATGTGGATGTGGACCCGCACCACCTGGTGGAGGATATAGGTCTTGTGCTGGGCGATGCCCTTGCCAAGTCTGCTGAGAAAGCAGGTGTCGTCAAGCGCTACGGCTATTCCATCATCCCTATGGATGAGGCTGTCTCCGAGGCTGTCATCGATATCTGCGGCCGCCCTTCCATGGTGCTCAACGCAGAATTCCCCCAGGCATATTCCGGCACCTTCGACATGGCACTTATAAGAGAATTCTTAATCGCTCTCTCAAACAGAGCCCAGATAGCACTCCATTGCACCTGCCGCTACGGACAGAACAGCCACCACATGGCAGAGGCCCTTTTCAAGGCCCTTGGCAAGGCTATTGCCCAGTCCTATGCAGCCGCAGATTCAGACCAGGTGCTCTCCACCAAAGGCCTCATCTGATACTATGACAAGCCTTTTAGGCCTTTCTCCAGAGGAGATTCAGGAGCTTATACAGGTAAAGGAAAAGTTCCGGAGCAAGCAGATCTATCATGCCATCTATTCAGGCATAGAGAGCTTCGATGCGATCACAGACCTGCCACTATCCCTGCGCCAGAGCCTGGCAGAGAACTTCTGCATATTCACTTCAAAGGTAGATACTTCCCTTGATGACGAGGGGGGCAACTGCAAGCTCCGCATAGAGCTTTCCGACGGTCTTTTCACCGAGTGCGTCATACTTTCTGACGGCACCGACAGGAAGACTATCTGCATATCAAGCCAGGTGGGCTGCAAGATGGGCTGTGCCTTCTGCCGCACTGCCGACATGGGCTTTAAGCGGAACCTGACCGCCGGGGAGATTCTGGAGCAGTACCTCATAGGCTCCAGGATTGCAGGCAAGCTCTCCAACATAGTATTCATGGGGATGGGCGAACCCTTCGACAACATCGATAATCTGAAGAAGGCAATAACAATACTTAACGACAAGAATGCAATAGGACTTGGTGCCCGGCGGATGACTATATCCACCTGCGGCGTAGTTCCAGGCATACAGGCCCTGGCCCAGTCCAAGCTGGAGATAAGGCTTGCTGTTTCCCTAAACAGTGCCATAGAGGAGAAGCGGCTCCAGATTATGCCAATCACCCAGCGCTACCCTCTTTCCGACCTCAAGGTTGCCCTCAAGGCATTCCAGCAGGATAAGAACAAGCGTTTCACCTTCGAGTATGTGCTTATAAAAGACTTCAACATGGGAGATGAGGATATTAAGGCACTGAGGCACTTCACAAGCGGCCTGTCGGTACTGGTTAACCTGATTCCATGGAACACTGTGGAGGGAAAGCCCTTCCAAACCCCGGATCGGAAGGATATAAATGTATTCTGCTCAAAGCTTGACAAGCTGGGAATTAACTACACCCTGAGAAAAAGAAAAGGCTTCGGTGTCTCCGGAGCCTGTGGTCAGCTTGCCTATAAAGGCAAAAAAAATTAGTGGCGAAGGGACTCGAACCCCTGACAGAGCGGATATGAGCCGCTTACTCTACCGACTGAGTTACGCCACCGATTAACGGAAAACACTTTATCAAATAACCAGAATTAGGTCAATTACCCTCTTTGACATATTTAAACAGGTGCTGTGGTCTTCCCTTCTTGCCGTATATAGGCTTCATCTCAAGGATTCCCCTGCTCTCCATGAACTCAAGATAACGGCGCACCGACACTCTAGATATTCCCAGCTTGTCACCCAGATCCTCCGCAGTCACAGAGGCATCAATAGCCTTGATGGCGTTGAGGATTGCAGTGTAGGTCTTCTCGCTCATCCCTTTCTCAAGATTATCCTTGACCTTGTCGTTCCGGCTCACAGACTCAAAGAAGATGCTGTCTATATCGTCCTGCTCCACGCTCTTCTTTCCCACAAAGCCATTCCTCTTCCGCTCGAACTTCTCCATAGCCAGCTGGAACCGGTCGAAGTCGAAGGGCTTGATCAGGTAGTCCACTGCCCCGAAGTTCATGGATTCCTCCACTGTCTCGGAGCTCCGGTCTGCTGTTATAAGGATGGCATCGGTGCTCAGGTTCTCCTGCCGTATCCACTTGAGTATTTCTGTTCCTTTTCCTGTGGGCAGGTAAACATCCAGGAGCACCAGGTCTATATCCCCCTGCTTTAGCCTCTCCTTTGCGCTCTCTATGTCAGCTGCTGTATCCACATCCTCGTAGCCTGCCTTGTTGGCGAACTTAAGGTTGATGTGAGCTACCATCGGGTCATCATCTACAATAAGAATCTTCATTTATCTTTCTCCTGCCTCATGGGGATAGTTATCACAATAGTGGTGCCGGATTCACACCATAATCGTATTTTTCCCCCATAGGTGTCAACTATTTCCTTAACAATATAAAGGCCATAGCCCCGGTATTCTCCCTTGGTGCTGTGCCCTTTCCTGAATATCTTATCCTGGGTTTTCTCCGGTATTCCCCGGCCGTTGTCGAACACGGTGATATTCATATCTTTCTCGCCCTGGAAAATTCCCACCTCTATTATTCCGTCGGTGCGGCCGGCCAGCTCGTCCAGAGAGTTCTCTATAAGGTTGCCCACGATGGAGCAGAACTCATCCTTGTGCATCTTCTCAGGCAGATCACGTATATAGGTGTCCTCGTTGATCACAAGCTTAATCTTCTTCTCGCTGGCCTTGTTGCATTTTGAAAGTATAAGTCCAGCCACGCTGGGTTCCTTGATCTTGGAATTTATTGCACCGACAATCTCCTGGTTTGATTTTGCCGACTGGGAGATGAAATCTATGGCCTCCTGATACTCCTTAAGCTGAATAAGACCGGATATGGTGTGGAGCTTGTTCATGAACTCGTGGTTCTGGGCCCTCACCTCGTTCATGAGCATCCGCATGCCGGTAAGCTCCTCGGCCCTCTGCTTTGCTATGGTGAGGTCCTCCAGGCTTGTTATAATACCAATAATCTTACCTGTATTCGGATCCTGCACCACATGGAAGCGGAAAAGGACTGTGTTTCCAGCCGAAACCCTTATTTCCATGGACTGGATATTCTCCCCCTTGTCCATTATCTCATGGAAAGGCTTGCTGAAATAATAGTTTCTGACATTTGTCCCTCTGGCTCTGTCATCCAGCTGGAGAAGTTTTTTTGCCACAGCATTGATGATCAGGATCTTTCCTTTGTTGTTGGTGTATATGATTCCCACCTTCAGGTTGTCCAGCACCATATGCTGCTGTCCTATCATATATGCCACCTGCTTCGGAGTATAGCCGTAATAGATATACTTATGATAGACGATATAGAAGATGTATATTGCCATCAGAATGATGAAAATTGCTATGGCAATCTGGAAAAACAGCACTCAAATCCCCCTTGGCATCGCAATATAGAAGACAATCCCCAGGTAATGCATTACAGTTCCCCCCAGCACAAACAGGTGCCAGATTACATGGAATCCCTTTCTCTCCTGAAAGGCATAGAAGACTGCACCTAAAGAATAGAAGAGGCCGCCACCCAGGATCCACCAGATGAACTTAGGATCCACGCTGTACTTAAGCGGCTTCCATGCTGCAACTATAACCCAACCCATAAGGAAATACAATATCATGGAAATCTTCTTGACTCTGTGTCCAAAGACTGCCTCCAGAGTTATCCCTGCTGCCGCCACGGACCACATGATGATGAATGTGACAAGACCGAAAACAGTGTGAAAATTGAGCAATATTGGTGTATATGTGCCAGCAATAAGGATGAAGATGGCAGAATGGTCGAATATCTGGAAGAGATTCCCCGCCCTGGTGAATACAAGGCTATGGTACAGGCTTGAGAAGAGATAAAGCAGGATCATGGAGCATCCGAAGAGCACACATCCTGTTATAACAGCCGCGTCTTGAGTCTTTGCTGAGAACCAGCATAAAAAAACAAGACCCACGATGCTGGCCAGAAAGCCGACACCGTGGGTTATTGCATTGAAGATTTCTTCAAGCTTGTTCATTAAATCACATCATACCGCCCATGCCGCCCATGCCTGGGTTCATGGCTGGTGCAGGTGCTTCCTTGGAAGGAATATCGGTAACAACACACTCTGTTGTAAGAAGGAGGCTTGCGATGGAGGCTGCATTCTGCAGTGCAGAGCGTGTAACCTTGGCAGGATCGATGATTCCGCTCTTGACCATGTCCACCCATTCCATCTTATTGGCATCGAAACCTACGCCCTTCTTGGATCCCTTTGCCTTCTCGGCAATGACTGCTCCGTCCAGTCCTGCATTCTCTGCAATCTGGCGGATAGGCTCCTCAAGTGCTCTCTTCACGATATTGAAACCAACCTTCTCGTCTGCAGTAAGGTCGTCAATATTTGTCTTCTCCAGTGTCTGAACAATCTGGATAAGGGTAACTCCACCACCTGCGATTACACCCTCTTCGATAGCTGCTCTTGTAGCAGAGAGAGCATCTTCCACTCTGTGCTTCTTCTCCTTAAGCTCAACCTCGGTGGCTGCACCAACGTTGATGACAGCAACACCACCAGCCAGCTTAGCCAGCCGCTCCTGCAGCTTCTCGCGGTCGTAGTCAGAAGTTGTGTCTGCAATCTGAGCTCTGATCTGAGCTATCCGGTCCTTGATATCGGAAGCAGCACCACCGCCATTGATGATTGTGGTGTTCTCTTTCTCAACCTTTACTGTCTTTGCCTTTCCAAGCATATCCAGTGTGGTGTTCTCAAGCTTGAGTCCCAGTTCCTCGGAGATAACCTGTCCGCCTGTAAGTATTGCGATATCCTCAAGCATAGCCTTTCTTCTGTCGCCGAAGCCAGGAGCCTTTACCGCAACTGCGTTGATTGTGCCGCGGATTGTATTTACAACAAGTGTTGCAAGAGCCTCGCCCTCAACATCCTCTGCAATGATAAGGAGCGGCTTGTTGGCCTGAACTACTTTCTCAAGCACTGGGAGCAAATCCTTCATGTTGGAGATCTTCTTGTCGAAGATAAGGATGAAAGGACTCTCCAGAACTGCTGTCATGGTGTCCCGGTTTGTTGCGAAGTACGGAGACAGATAGCCTCTGTCGAACTGCATACCTTCTACAAAGTCGATGGTGGAATCGATGGTCTTGGACTCTTCTACTGTGATAACGCCGTCTTTTCCAACCTTGTCCATTGCATCTGCAATCTGGTTACCGATCTCCATATCGTTGTTTGCAGAAATAGCAGCAACCTGAGCAATCTCGGCCTTGTCCTTGATAGTCTTTGCTGATTTCTTGATCTCAGCTGTAGCAATTGTCACTGCCTTGTCAATTCCACGTTTGATCTCCATAGGATTGATTCCGGCTGCGACACTCTTGATTCCTTCTTTTGTAATTGAATAAGCAAGTACTGTAGCAGTTGTGGTACCATCACCTGCAACATCGTTTGTCTTGGTGGCAACTTCCTTGACCAGCTGAGCACCCATATTCTCGTACGGATTCTCAAGCTCAATCTCTTTTGCAACAGAAACACCGTCCTTGGTAACTGTAGGAGCACCGAATTTCTTGTCCAGGAGGACGCATCTGCCCTTTGGTCCCAATGTAACCTTGACTGCATTGGAAAGCTTCTCAACACCTGCGAAGAGCTGTTTTCTGGCTGCTTCGTTGAATTCAAGCTGTTTTGCCATAGTATTAAACCCCTTTATGAAAAAAAAAATTATTTGCTTTTTCTATAAGATACAAATAATAAAAGAAATCATCAACAGTTTAGTGAAAATATTTTTACTTACAAAATCTCACCAGTGAAGATTTCTTTTACTGTCCCATCTGACTGTCTTATAAGCATCTGACCATATCCGCCTATACCTATAAGGGTTCCGGTGACTGTGGTTCCAGAATCAGCCAGACCGTCTAAAACTGTAATTAATTCATTGTTTTTATAAAGTATACTTTGAAAATTATTTATCCAATTAGAATTTTTTAAATTTAAAATGAATTGTTTAATCATTTCTTGCAGCAACTCTTCCCGGTCTGGAGAGAGTCCTGTGACCATCTTGACCGAACATGGCGGCCTGCGGTGGGTCGGTTCGAACTGCTCCTGAAGCAAGTTGATACCTATGCCGCAGGATATATAGCTGTCTATGCACTCGCAGTATATGCCTGATATCTTGGCCCCTTCCACAAGAACATCGTTGGGCCACTTGACCTGGCATTTTATGCCATAAAGCTTCTCAAGGCACTTTGCAGTGACATAGCCTGCATAAAGGGGAAAACTGGAGAGAGGAAAGGCTATTGACTCTGTCTTGAAAAGGAAGGTGACCAGCAGGCTTTCCCCTTTCGGACACACCCAGCGTCGCCCCTGCACCCGGCCCCGCCCCTGCTCCTGGTAGTCGGCGTACACGGCGGTGCCGTCCTCAGGCTTCTGAGGTATCAGAGCCCGGGCGGCGTCCATAGTGGAGGAGACCGATTCCAGATGGATTATCATGCTATTATGCCTCCCCCCAGCACCAGGTCGCCGTCGTAGAAGACTGCGCTCTGCCCCGGGGTTATAACTGTCTTTTCCTTAAGATGGACATGCACTGTGCCCCCTTGTTCTACGCCGTCGCCCCCGGGCTCTACGGTGCATGGGTGCTCACCGGAGTTGTAACGCACTCTTACGCTGGTCTCCAGCGGCCCCTGGAAGTCTATGAACCAGTTAAGATCCCTCACTGTGAAGTCTGTCTGTCCCTGTTCCTCTTCCCTGCCCACTATCACCCTATTCTTCTCAGGTATAACCTGGGTTACATACCAGGGACCGCTGCCCAGCCCCAGCCCCTTCCGCTGGCCTATGGTGTAGTGGATGTAGCCCCGGTGGTTTCCCAGGCGGTTGCCCTGCAGGTCGAATATTGCACCAGGCTTGTACTGCTTTCCTGTATATTTTTCTATAAAATCACCGTAGGAGCCTTCGATAAAGCAGATATCCTGGCTCTCCTTTACGCTGCTGGAGGGCATGCCCAAAGTTGCCGCCTCTTTCTTGACATCGGTCTTAAGCTTATCTCCTAAAGGGAAGACGCAGCGGGCCAGGAGCTCCTTCGGGAGCCTGTAAAGCATATAGCTCTGGTCCTTGGAAAAATCCCTGGCCTTGGCAAGAAAGAGGGAGCCGGACTTTTCCACGAGGCGCACGTAGTGGCCGGTGGAGTAATAGAGCTGGTCCTCCGGCGACATGATGCCGTCCTTTATAAGCTGCTCCTTAAGCCTGTCGTAGAAGAAGGTGAACTTGATGAACTTGTTGCAGATCACGCAGGGATTAGGTGTAAGGCCGTGGAGATAGTCCTTTACAAAAGCCTTTGCCACCTTTTTATCGAACTCTTGGGAGACATCAAGGCAGTAGAACGGAATATCCTCCTTCCGGCAAAGCTCTTCGGCTCTTGAGATAACTTCGGGGCTGGAGCACTTTACCCCGTGCCATACCACATGGTTGGCTCCGACTATTGTGTCCCAATCCTTCTTAAGATATTCCAGGGCCATGGAGGAGTCCACCCCTCCGCTCATCCCCAGGGCTATAACCTTTTTCATGGTCGTAGTATACAATTTTTCAAATTGATTGTAAAATGGGAATATGAATGATGCGATAATTATCAAGGCTACCAACTACATTCACCGCGTGCTGTTCGAGAACAACTACAGGGGACAGCCTAAGATCGCCATCATCCTGGGCTCAGGTCTGGGTCCTCTCACCAGCCAGGTGCAGATTGATGTCCAGATTCCTTACAAGTCGATACCCCACTTCCCTATCTCCACAGCGCCAGGCCACATCGGCCGCCTTATTTTCGGGAAGCTGGAGGGTAAGGATGTGATCCTGCTGGACGGCCGCTTCCATTTCTATGAAGGCTATGACGGCCAGGACATCGCTGTGGTGCTCCGTACCCTCAAGGTGCTGGGTATAACCTATCTTCTCCAGACCAATGCGGCCGGCGGCATCAACAAAGATTTCAAGGCGGGGGACTTCATGCTCATCACAGACCACATAAACCTGTCGGGCACCAATCCCCTCATCGGAAAGAACAACTCCGACTTCGGACCCCGGTTCCCCGACATGTCTGAATGCTACGACCCGGTGCTGCAGCAGAATGCCCGGAAGGCGGCCCAGGAGCTGGGCATAGACCTTAAGGAAGGGGTTTATATATGGTTCATGGGACCAAGCTACGAGACTCCGGCCGAGATCCGGATGGCAAGGGTTCTGGGTGCCGACGCAGTGGGCATGTCCACTGTTCCTGAGACCATACTTGCAGTCCATGCCGGACTCAAGGTTCTGGCTATATCTGTAATATCCAACATGGCTGCCGGTGTAACAGATGCTCCGCTGGACGAGAACGAGGTTCTGGTGACAGCCAATGCCAGACGTCATATTTTCGCAGAATTAATGCTTAGAATTATCTCAAAGATTATCCCATAATACCGATAATAATATTATGAAAAAGAATATTATTGTCGTATACGCTGTATCGGCGCTGGCTATTTTTTTGCTTCTCACAACCCTCTTCACAATCAGAATGTATGGAATACAGAGGGCAAATTCCCAACGTGGGGATGATATGTTCGGACAGATCAGCAAAGTTATCCGCAACGGATACCTTGCCGGAGACAGGTTCTTCCCTGCATTCAACAAGAACGTCAAGGCGCTCTTCAACTACGACAGACGGCTCCAGTCCCTGGTGATAAAAAACACTGAAAACGCTGTCCTCTATTACTACTCCTCAAATCCTGATGCAGTACAGTTCTATCCGGACAAAAACGAGGCAAAGTACACAACAAGCCGCAACTTCATGCTCTATAAGGGACCTGTGAAAGTCACTGCAACTCCTCCAGTTCTTAATATAGAGATTCTTTATAAGATATCTGACAGGGCACAGGTTGTATATATTTTCAAATCCCTCTTGGTCTACACCCTGGTGTTCATAATCATCACCGCAGTTGCACTGGTGGCATCATCAGGCAAGGGTCTTAAGCTAAGGAAAAGAGCTGCGGAAGCTGCTGCTGCAGAAGAAGCTCCGGCAGATTTCATCCCCCCTGCCGTAGAAAAAGAAGAGAATGCAACATACTACGATCCTGCTCCAGAGCCTATAACAGAGCCTGCCGATGTAAAGGATGACCACAAGCCCACCGACTTCGGCTTTGCAGATATTAAATTCTTTGATATCGCACTTACCGACTGCATTACAGAATCCATCTCGCTTAAGAAGGATCTGGTGCTGGCAGAGTTCAAGTTCACATCTGCCCCAGGCTCTGACATGTGGAAGCTGGCCGGCGAGGTTGCCACTGAATGCTTCTCACTCAACGACCTGCGCTTTGCTGTATCCGAAGATAAGTTTGCTGTCATCTTCCCTGACAGAGACCTTCACGAAGGCCTTTCACTCTGCCAGAATTTTGCAAAATCATTCAGTGTGATGTCCGGCAAGAATATGCTTTATGCAGGTCTTTCCTCCAGGAACGGCCGGGAAATGGATGCAGAGCGGCTTATGACTGAGACAAAGGCTGCCCTTTTCAAATGTACAGATGAAGAGAATATTGTAGCTCTGGAGACAGATCCCGAGAAATACCGTGACTTTATCTGCAAGAAATGCTGATCAAGGATAGAGAAAATCTTCTATCTTCAAACAGATCCTGTCTGATGTTGTTATATCTCTCCTGGTTTCCGGGAGAGAATTAAAGAAAATCTTACCGTAGAATTTTGAAAGAATCCGGGTGTCGGTGATAAGAATCACCCCCCGGTCGCTTTTTCTTCTTATAAGTCTTCCAAAGCCCTGTCGGAGCTTTATCACTGCCTCAGGCAGGGAATACTCCATAAAGGAATTACCCCCGTTCTTCTCTATAAGTTCCATCCTGGCCTTGATTACAGGATCGGAAGGGACCTTGAAGGGAAGACGGCATATTATAAGGACAGAAAGGGAATCCCCCGGAACATCCACCCCTTCCCAGAAAGAGTCGGTGGCAAAGAGCACACTGTTCTTATTTATAAAGAAGTTTTCCAGAAGCTTCTTGTTGTCGTCATCACCCTGCTTGAACAGCGTTATACCTGCATTGGAGAAATCATCACGCACCAGGTCGTAGACAGTCTTGAGCATGGAATAGGAAGTAAAAAGGACAAGTCCCTTCCCTTCAGATATGATAAGCACATTCTTTATCAGATCAGACAGCATCCTGCTGTAGTCGGCGCTCTTAGGCTCCGGAAGGTCCGAAGGAACAGACAGAAGAACATTCTTCTTATACTCAAAGGGAGAATCGAATATGAACCTTGCCACCGGCCTCTCCACGTCATGAAGTCCAATTCTGGTGGCATAGAACTCAAAGCTCCTGTTGACGCTTAAAGTGGCAGATACAAGCACCACATTGGAAAGCTTGTTGAATATGATCTCCCTGAGTGTCTCGGAGACAGAAAGAGGCGCTATGAAAAGAGATGAATATTTCTTGCCTTTCTCAATATAGTTGATGCAGGTATCCTGGTTTGCTATGAAGTCGTTGAGCATGCTTATAATACCGCTGAGCTTGTTCCTGACCATGGAGGTCTCGTACATCCTCTTGTCGTTCTTGACATCTTTATCAGGAAGCTTGGAAAGCTCCTCGTAGATATCGGTTATTATGTTGAAAAGATCGTTGACCTCGTTCCTCAGATTACCCACTGCCTCGTAGATATCGGAGGCGTTTATGGCATCGCTCCTCATGTCCAGCACCGATGAGTTGTCGTTCATAAGGACATTGGCCTGAATAACCTTCTCAAGATCATCAGTCCTGCTTATGATCACAGCTATCTGCTGAGGAATACGCTCAAGCTTATCCTTCTGCTCTGTGTAGTAGCTCCAGAACCTGTAGATGCCGAAGATTCTATCCTTTACCCGGCGGTAGATCTGGTGCATAACCTTCAGGATATATCCTTTGTTCACGCTCTGGGAGAAATATGAAGTTGCCGCATTCTCCAGGTTGTGGGCCTCGTCGAATATAACTCTGGAATAGTTGGGCAGGATGCTGGTGCCGTTGAAATCATCCTCCATCCTGGCCTCCATATCGGAGAAAAGAAGATGATGGTTAACCACTATTATGCTGGCGCCGGCAGCCTCTTTCCGGGATCTGATCACAAAGCACCTGTCCCGGTATGGACACTTTATTCCAAGACAGCTCTCGCTTTCGGAACAGATATCGCTCCATAGCTCCCAGGTGGGAAAGAAGGAAAGATCGCTCCGCTCCCCTGTCCTGGTAACCTCCAGCCACTTCTCTATTGCCTTGAAATCTGCCTCGTTGTCAAAGAGACTGGCCTCCTGAAGCCTGTCGTTGAAGCGCCTAAGACAAATATAGTTCTGCCTCCCCTTTACCAGCACCGCCTTAAGCTTGCTGCCTAAAAGCTTCTGTATGACAGGAATATCCTTTTCCAGAAGCTGATGCTGCAGGTTTATGGTACCTGTTGAGATAATGACCCGTTCCTTGTTCTGTTCTGCCCATCTGAAGGCAGGGATAAGGTATGCGAAGGATTTGCCCACTCCTGTCCCGGCCTCGGCTATTGTGATGTTATCCTTGTTGAATGAACTGCATACAGCCTTGAGAAAATCAATCTGCTGCGGTCTGGGCTCATAGTCCTCAACACTCCGGGAAAAGGCTCCCCCGTCCTCAAGATATGAAGCTGTATCGTCAATATCCAGAGGCTGTGTCTTTGTGCGGCGTATAATCTCGGCCACCACATAAAGCCTTGTGGCCTGGTTGTCTATTATGTATGCGCCGATGCCGTGGCGGCCCAGTCTTCCGGCCACATCCAGGTCTGCCTCGCTGGGCTTGAGATATCCGTTGGGATGGTTATGTATAAGTACATCACCGAAATCTATTACAGACTCGATGACAGGTACTGTATCCTCCTTGCCCCTGGCCGCCAGTATGATCTCGTCCACAATGCCATCCTTGTTGGCCTTGCCGGAAAAGAGAACCTCGTTGCCTTCGGCCTCCTCAATGGAAGTCCTCAGGAAGCGGATCATCTCGGGGGTGAAGTAATCTTCAATTCTCTGCATACTCGTCCAGCTTCCGGTGCAGTGTCTTTCTTCCTATTGCAAGCACTTCGGCAGCCTTGCTCTTGTTTCCTTTGCACATATCAAGGGTAGCCATTATAATTGACTTCTCTGCATTGTCCAAAGTGGTTCCGAGCCGAATTTTGACATAGTTGTCACCAGAATCCTTGCGCATTGCAAATGGCAGGTCGTCAACTGTAAGAATATTGCCCCGGCACATAATGACAGCATTCTCCATGCAGTTCTGGAGCTCCCTTATATTGCCCGGCCATGGGTTGTTGTACAGGATTGCCATGACCTTGGAATCCATGCCGTTTATCTGCTTGTTGTTCTCCTTGGCAAAATGGTTCATGAAAGCTGTTGCCATAAGGGGGATATCCTCTCTCCGTTCCCGCAGGGGCGGAATATTGATATTGACCACATTGAGCCGGTAGAAAAGGTCTTCCCTGAAGTTCCCCTTCTTGACCTCCTGCTCCAGGTTCCTGTTGGTGGCAGAGATGATGCGGACATCAACCTTGATGGTCTCCTCGCCTCCTACACGCTCGAACTCCCGCTCCTGAATAATACGGAGCAGCTTGACCTGTGTATTCTGGTTGATCTCTCCAATCTCGTCCAGGAAAATAGTACCTTTGTCGGCAAGCTCGAACTTTCCCTTCTTGCGGGCAATAGCATTGGTGAATGCACCCTTCTCGTGGCCGAAGAGCTCGCTTTCCAGAAGCCCCTCTGCCAGTGCGGCACAGTGCACCTTGATAAAAGGCTTGTCCCTGCGGTCGGAAAGAGACTGGATAGCATTTGCAATCACCTCTTTTCCTACACCGCTTTCTCCTGTAAGAAGGATTGATGCCCTGGTTCCTGCCACCTGCTCCACAGTCTCCATGATCTGGCGCATCTTAGGACTCTTGCCTACGATCATGCTGGAGGCCTTCATCTTCTCCACCTGAGCCTGGAGTTCGTTGTGCTCAAGCACCAGCTGCCTGTTGGAGAGAGCTCTCTTTATGATAAGGAAAAGATGGTCAAGATTGAGAGGCTTTGTCATGAAATCATAGGCACCGTTGTGCATGGTCTCCACTGCTGTCTCTATTGTTCCATGGCCTGTGAGTATGATCACCGGAATATTCTTATAATTTGCAGTTATGTTCTTAAGGAGTTCTTCTCCTGTCATCTCCGGCATCTTAAGATCTGTTATGACCAGGTCCACATCTTTGGAGGCAATTATCTTGAGGGCCTCAAGGCCGTTTCCTGCCTCGTAAACATTATATCCTTCGTCGGTAAGCCCCATGGCAAGGCCCCGGCGGATATTGACTTCATCATCTGCAACCAGGATATTGAACTTCATTTTGTCTCCCATTCAATCTGTTTAATCTCTTTCTCCATACGGGGCAGCGTTATGCTGAACACAGTGCCGGACCCCTGCCGTGAGTTGACACTTATATCTCCCCCCATTCCCCTGATAATCTTGTAGACCAGAGTCAGACCTATTCCTGTACCGCTTTTCTTGGTAGTGAAGTACGGATCAAATATCTTGGTCAGATTCTCGCTCTTTATTCCTATACCTGTATCAGCCACAGAGAGGATGACAGATTCGCTGTTCTTGCCGGTGGATATAGTGATGGTTCCACCACCTGTCTCCTTCATGGCATCCTTGGCATTGCTCATAAGATTGGTAAGAACCTGGCGCATGAACCCACGGTCCAGCATAAGGAACGGCAGGTTCTCCTCCAGCTCCAGCTTAAGTCCGATATTGTGCTGCTCCAGGTCGGGAATCATTATCTCCACCGAATCCTTGATTATCTGATTCAGGTCTTCTTCCTGCAGGTTGGCATTCCTTGGCCGTACTGTTGAAAGGAAGTCCACAACAATATCGTTAAGCCGCTCCACTTCGCTCTTAAGCACCTTTATCTTGGAGGTAAGGCTTTCCCTGCAGGAGTCTGCATCCTTGAAAGCCTCCGGCTTCTGGAGCTGCCTCTCCATAAGCTGAAGATATATGCTCATGCTGCCCAGAGGATTCTTGAGCTCATGGGCCACACCTGCTGTAAGGGCTGTAAGGGATGCAAAGCTCTCTTCCCTCTTCTTCTCGCTTTTCTCCCGCTCCCTCTCCGTCACATTGGCAATATTGATGATATGGCCTTTCTTCCCCGATGAATGCTGAAGCATGGAGACTGTAACCTCGATGGAGAAGCTTTTATTATCTATGCTGCTCTCAAAGATCCTGGAAGTGCGGCTGGTCTCCTTGGAGACTGTGGTGCGGATAAAATCCGAGATATCCTTGCGGACAAAGATATCCCACACAAAGACATCTGAAAGCTCAGGTTTCTTAAGACGCACCAGCTTGGCAAGATAATGATTGATAAAAACTACCCTGTGATCCTGGTCAGAGACTGCAACCCCGGTCGTAAGTGCATCCAGAACCGTGATCATCATGTCGTCGTCGGCTGCTATGTTCCTTAAAAGCTCCTCATAGATAGCAACCTTCTCATCAGGTGCCAGGCTCCTGGTCCTTCTGAGGGCTGCGGTGACAAAGTTCCTCATATTCTATCCCCCTCATCATACAGAAGATACTCAAACAGAAGCTGTGGATTCATATTTAGGCTCTCGAAATCAAACCATATCCGGTTAAGTTTACGGCACAGAGAATCAAGCTTACGCACCGATTCAGAAGAGGCACCCGGCAGTGCTTTTCCCGCCTGCTCCAGAAGCTTCTCCATAAATACTTTAACAGAATCCCCTTTAATATCCCTGAACTGCTCCTTCAGCTGATCCTTTGCCTCAGCTGTCCCTGACATATAAAAAGAGAGGAACTGGGAAGAAAGATCCGAGAGGCTTTCCACATCCGGATCAAAGCTGTCGAAATAGTCGGAGATAGAGCTGAAAGAACCGCTGTTCTCCCTGAAAATAAGGCTAAGCACCTTGGAATCGTCCTCGGCTGTCCGTTCCTTCAGCGGATAGCTTCTGAGCCTGGACCTGATAGTAGGAATAATCTCCCCTGTGCGGGAGGAGAGGAAAATGAAGAAGCAGTCGGCAGGGGGCTCCTCCAGAATCTTGAGCATACTGTTCCTGGCGCTGTCGTTCATCTTCTCGGCATTCTCCATTATCACAACCTTCCGGCTCTCTGTGGTGCTGGTGTGAGCCCAGAATGTGACCTTGCGGATCTGGTTCACAGGTATGGTGGACTGATTAAGCTCCTTGGAAAGGTCTCCTGCGCTCTCAACTATCCCGGACAGCAGCTTATCCTTAAGCGGCGTAGAGAGATCCTCGGGATTTATGGAAGAAAGGGCTTCCTCAAGATAAGCAAGAAGAGGCTGCACCTTCTTGAACTTTGTCTCCTTCTCATCGTAGAAGACAGGGTCAAATCGCCTAAGGAGCTTCCTGACGCTGCGGATAAAGAGATAACGGGTATAGATCTGGTCATTGTCAGCAAGGAGCTGGTACGCAACCGATATCTCCTCCATAAAGTTGTCGCTTCCTAAAAGCAATGTATCGGGATGAACAAGAAGCTTCTGGCTCCTGCAGCTTGGACACTGGCAGTTCCAGCTTCTGTCTCCGGTGCATGTGAGGGAGCGGGCAAGCTCCAAAGCAAGGGTAAGCTTTCCTGCATATCTCGGCCCCTCTATAAGTATGGAGCCGGGCAGTCTGTTCCTGGCCACCTGTTCCTTAAGGAGCTCAACTGTCTGCTTATGTCCGATTATATTCTCAAACATTCTTCTTGAGCACTCCCGGCAGGTCCTTCACCTTATCAAGACCAAAGTCTCCTATATTCAAGCCCTCAAGGAAATCCCTGGCATACCTGGCAATCACACTATCCTCCAGGAAAGAGATTCCTGCCTTGAACTTAAGGTGATAGATAAGGAAAACGACTATAAGGATTATTACAGAAGTCTCAAAAAGTCCCCATACAAAGCCCAGGAGCCGGTCCAGGCTGTTCATCTTTATAGCCTCGATAGCATTGTGCAGCATAAGCTCCACCAGCTTGACCAGGATGTAGGTTCCGATAAAAAGGATGAAGAATGCAACCAGAGGCCTGAATGTGTCGTTCTTTATCATTTCCTTTAAAAGAGAGGCGACATGGTTCTGAAAGATTAAAGCGGCGGCAAGGCCTGCTATAAGGGCAGCCATGGACATGAATTCAGAGATAAAGCCTCTGAAAAAGCCTTTGATTACAAAAAATAATGCTATCAGCAGAAATAAAAGGTCAGCAAAATTCATATTCAATCCTTCTTTATAAGTGTGACAATTTGATACGCAATAGCGGAGGCCGAGTCTTTTTTTGCCATCTGGGCCATTTTGACACTAAGCTCTCTGCCCCGCTCTGTCCCGACTATGCTCTCGATCTCGGCCAGCAGATCCTGGCTCCTGATAGTATCATCCATAAGAACTGCAGCCGCATTCTGCTCCTTGAAGTAGAGGGCATTCCTCACCTGGTCCCCTCTGGTGCCGCTGCCCCGCAGAGGAATCAGCAGGGCAGCTCTGCCTACGGCAGAAAGCTCCCACAGGGAGCCGGCACCAGCCCGGGTTACCACCAGGGAAGCGGCAGCTATAACATCGGCTATCTCATCCTTTATGAATTTAACCTGGACATAGTCCGGCATATCGCTTAATCCGATGGTGGAATGGGCTCCCACCTGGTGTGCAACATAGTACTTTTCGGCCAGAGGCTTCCTGATCTCCCATATAAGCTGGTTTATCTCGCCGCTTCCCTGGCTCCCCCCGACTACAAAGACAAGGGGCTTTTTATCATCAAAGCCCAGGAATGCAAGTCCCTTTGCAGGATCACCGTTGTAGAACTGGCTCCGGACAGGGTTACCTACAACAACGCATCTGTCCCGGAACTTAGGCTTTAGGTATTTACGGGTCTCCTCAACAGAAAGGAGTATTTTCCTAGAGAAATTGGCATTGATCTTAGTGGCAAGACCAGGGGTATAATCAGACTCGTGGGTGATCACAGGGATGCCTAGAAGCTTTCCTGCCAGCACCGGTGGAACACTGACATATCCCCCTTTTGAAAAGATTATTTCAGGATGTACTTTTAAAAGTATGCAAAAAGCTTGTACTATTCCAAGTATAATTTTAAAAATATCAATAAAATTTTGCCAGGAGAAGTATCTTCTAAGCTTGCCCGAGAGTATTCCCTTGAACTGGATACCTGCCTCGTCTATAAGCTTTTTCTCCATTCCTGAGGTGGAGCCTATCCAGATAAAGTCTTCTTTCTTGTAATTATATTGGGAACAGAGGGCTTCTATGACAGAGATGCCTGGAAAAACATGTCCTGCTGTCCCTCCCCCAGTAAAACAGATTTTTCTACTCATGTGTCAATTTTACCCACTTTTCTGCTTTTTGTAAATCCTCAAAAAGCTCAATTTCTGCTCCGAAGACCCAGCCTTCGATTCCCTCGTACCTGATCATGTACCAGAAGTCCTCCTTATCCCCCACAACTTCCTTGTCACCGGTCTTTGTGAATATCTCGAAGATATTGCCGTACCACAGCATCTCAAGGGCCTTGGAGTCCTGGTCCGGGTTCTCCCTCACCCTTACATAATCCCCTTTGGGGGTGCCGTAGGATAAGCTGGTGACCAGATCTGATGTCAGAGGAAGCCTGATGTCGGGGAATTCTGTCCTGCCTGAACCTTTTGAGCAGCTGGTCAGAGTGAGAAATACAGAAAACATGAGTAAAATCTTTCTCATACCTTGATACTAAATCAATTATTTATCCTTGACAACCGAAATAACAGGAAACTATACTTGTCTTAATATGAACATCATCATCGGTCATTCAAACACTGATCTGGACTGCCTTTCATCAATGATTGCCGCCCAGAAGCTATACCCGGGATACGAAATGGTCCTAAGCAACCTGCTCAACCCTCTGACAAGCAATGTTGTATCCTTTTACATAACAAAGCTCTCCTTCAAGCGTCCTGATGACATCAAGGATCAGCCCATAGACCACATAGTTGTAGTGGATACAAGGTCCTCCATGCGTGTAAAGGAATTCTTTGCCAATATCGGCCATGTGAACGGAAATATAGAAATCTTTGACCATCATCCTACTGACGGCTTCGATATTCCGGGTGCCCACCTCTCCTATGTGGAAAACGGGGCAAACACCTCCACCATGGTGCTTAAGCTTATGGAAAAAGGGATAAAGCTGGACGAGGACGAGGCCACCATTGCCCTTACAGGAATATTTGCCGATACCCAGAACTTCACCACAGACTCTGTGACTCCGGATGATTTCAAGGCTGCTTCCTATCTTATAAGCCTGGGGGCATCAATGAAGCTGGCAAGATTCTTCCTGCAGCCCCTTAAGAACGACTACCAGATTTCCTATTTCCATTCTCTTCTGAACAGCCTTGATTTCCATAATTTAAAGGGACATGAGGTCTGTGTCAGCTTCATGGAGCTTCCGAAGAAGGTCAACGGCCTGGCTGCTGTAGTGGAGCAGGTTTTCTCGGTGGAGAAGGCCGACGCCATTTTCTCCATGTTCCATTTCCAGTCTGATGATTCCACATCCATAATTGCCCGGAGCAGGAAGAAGGCGGTTCCTGTCAACAAAATACTCTCTGCATGGGGCGGCGGAGGCCATGAGAAGGCAGCTTCTGCCACAATCAAGAAGACTGGTGATATGAATGTCCCTATGGCATTGAAGGCTGAACTGCTCAAGCTTCCTCCTGACCGGACTGCGGAAAGCATAATGACCAAGCCGGCAAAGTCCATACCTGTCAATGTGACTGTGGAAGAGGCAAAGAGACGCCTTGAGGAGATAGACCATACTGCGGCACCTGTGGTGGACAGCGATGACAGGGTTGTCGGGATGATGGGAAACAAGAATATCCGCAACGCAGAGAAAGCAAACAGCCTGGGCGCTCCTCTCAAGACCTACATGAATACAAAGGTTATCCTGATAAATGCATCAAATACAATGCGGGAAATAGAGAAGATATTCCTTGAGAACAAGTTCAATCACATGCCTGTGGTGAATGATGACATTAAACTTGTGGGAATAATAACCAGAAAAGATTTCCTCAGGGCAATCCATGAGGAGGATGAGCTGGCAGAGCTCCTTCAGACCCGCTGAAGGGTCAAGATCATATGATGGGTCTTCCACTCCACCCCGTCACTGCCGATCATTGACTCAAGGGCATTTTTTATCTTTCCGCACAGTGCAGCTTCTGACGACAAGGCTTTTCCATAAGTTCCAGGATTATTGCTGTCAAGCCAGTTTTCAATATCTTTCTTTGTTATATAGCGTCTTTCTGCAAGATCCTTGACATGGGAATGGACCAGGAATCCAGCCTCTGCAGCGGCAGAGACCAGATCTTCTCCCCTCCAGAGCATTAGAGGGCTTTCGGCATACAGCTTGTTCTCCAGAGAAGTAAGTTTTTTACGCTCTGTCTCCTTAAGGAACGGAGCCACAATCTGGGAAAGCCTGGTGCACTGGCTTGGAACAATCTCCGAAAGGACTGCACTGCCAGATTTCTCAAGGAGTGACCGGATATGCTGGAAAACCTGCTTCTTATCGGCCCGGGTGGCTATATTCCGCCCTATTATGCAGTCAAACAGCATACTGTGCTCTTCTGCAAAGGACTCAAGGTTTCCATGTATCGCAACAGGCCTTTCCACCTCGCTGAGCACCGAAGGATAATTCACAAAATAATCCAGGTCCTCCTCTTTTTCCATAAGGACATAGACACCGCCCTCAGGTGTGCGCCGGGAGGCTTCCCATGCTAAAAGTCCTTTGTCACCGCAGGGTATAAGCACTTTATGATGCCGGAGCAGCTTTGCATTTGCAAAAAGCTCATCTCTGATGGCAGAGAGGACCGTATTCTTCTCCCCTGCTGTCCTGCGGAACCAGGCATCCTTGCTTTTATCGTCCGGGGAAAATGTAAGGATCTCACCGGTGCCTGCACCGGTGTCAAGCTGAGCCTCCAGCTGAACCTCCCTCCTTCTGGAAAGCTCCTTGGCAATTTCCCCTTCGTATCCTATATTGCTTGGGGTATAGAACACCTTTCCCTTGAGGCTTGAGGGAAGATACTGCTGAGCCACCCAGTGATCCTTGAAGGCATGGGGATATTTATACCCTTCTCCATGGCCGAAGCTCTCCTTGTCACGGGAAGCATCCTTGAGATGGGAAGGAACATCATACTGCTTCTCCTTCTGGACAAAATCGAGAGCATCGTAGTAGGCATAAGCAGTATTTGTCTTTTTACAAGAGGTGATGTACAGGGCGGCGTGGGAAAGGAAAAACTGCCCTTCAGGCATTCCCACACGGTCAAAGGCCTCTGCGTCTGCAACCACCACAGGAAGGCAATAAGGATCTGCCATTCCCACATCTTCTGCAGCCTGTATCATCATACGGCGGAAAATGAACTTGGGATCCTCTCCCCCTGCAATCATCCGTGCCATCCAGTATAGGGCCGCATCCGGGTCGCTTCCCCTGAGGGACTTTATGAAGGCACTTATCATGTCGTAGTGGTAATCACCCTCTTTATCGTAGAGGATTGCTTTTTTCTGGATGCTCTCCTCTGCAATCTCAAGGGTTATATGTATCTCGGTCCCCTCCGGGGGCGGATATGATTCCGGGGTAGTCTCCACTGCCAGCTGAAGTGCATTCAGAAGGCTCCGGGCATCGCCGTCTGCTATGGAGGCCAGATGCTCCAGGGCATCATCATCTATTGTAACCTTGAAACGGCCATAGCCCCGCTCTTTATCCGATATAGCCTTCAGGGCGGCCTTCTTGAGGTCATCCTTTGTCAGGGGCAGGAGCTGGAATACCCGGCTCCTGCTTACCAGTGCAGAATTGACCTCGAAATAGGGATTCTCGGTGGTTGCACCGATGAATATGAAAGTACCGTTCTCCACCCATGGAAGGAGTGCATCCTGCTGGGCTTTGTTCCAACGGTGCACCTCGTCCACGAACAGTATTGTCCGTTTTCCGTAGAAGTCCCGTCTTTTCTTGGCCTCCTCTATGGCATCCCTTATCTCCTTGACACCAGAGAGGACTGCATTTATGGAGATGAAATAGCTGCTGGTGGTGTTGGCTATTATGCGGGCCAGAGTGGTTTTTCCTGTTCCTGGAGGACCGTAGAATATGAGGGAGGAGAGCTGGTCTGCCTGTATTGCACGGCGCAGGAGCCTTCCTTTGCCCACAATATGCTCCTGCCCGAAAAAGTCATCCAGAGTTTCGGGCCGCATGGCATCAGCCAGAGGACTTATGCTGTTTTTTCCTTCCTCAAACAGTTCCATCAGCCTTCCATTACTTTTCTAAGCTGATCCAGTGTCACAGACTCAAAGCTTCCGCTTACCAGATCTGCACCTGAAAGATCCTGTCTGGTGGGGTTTGTGGGGTTCTGATATCCCAGGCATTTCATACCTGCATTCCTTGCAGCCAGTACACCGTTGGCAGTATCCTCTACAACCAGAGTCCCGGCATGGGGTGTTCCTAGAAGATCGGCAGCATAAAGGAATATGTCAGGAGCAGGCTTTCCGTTCTTAAGCTCAAAACCGCTGACCACCACATCAAAGTAGCGGCGGTAGCCAAGCTTGTCCAGGACGGCATCGATCACCATGGTATGGGAAGAGCTGGCAAGAGCCAGGGGAATACCTGCTCTTTTCAGGCTCTTTATAAAGCCGGAAACACCGGCAGGAGCATCAAAATGATCCTGTGCCCTGAATGCCTTGGCCCTCATGGCAGTATCGTAAGCCAGAAGCTCCTCCACTGGCTGCTTAAGGCTGTATCTTTCCTTAAGAGAAGCCCAGAACTTGTCCATGGCCAGCCCTGCATATTCAGGAAAACCCTCTGCAGGAAAATCAATTCCTAAAGATTTGAGAATATCACACTCGAATTTCACATGTAGAGGCTCGCTGTTGACGATCACCCCGTCCATATCAAAGATAACACCTTTCAGTTCCATTTCCAGATATCCATGAATGTATGAATTTTCTCGCAGTACTTGCAGATGAATTTATCCTCTGCTGTGCGGTAGAATTCGGCAGGAATTCCCTCACCCTGCTCGTGGTTGGAGATACAGTCCGGATTGGAGCACTCAATGTCATCAAAGTTATAGATTGCAGGAGGCATAAGGAGCCTGAGCTTCTTTACGACATGCTTATCCTTTATGATATTGACGGTGCAGCCTGGAGCAAGAGCAGCAAGGCGCTTAAGATTCTTTATGCCGAACTCCCCATGGCCTGGGCGGAAAATTATACCTTTCATCCGGTCAGGTTCCTTTCTGGAGGCAGTAACCCATTCACCACCCTTTCCGTAAAGCTTGAGGGTGCGGATTATCCTTATAAGCTGCTCCCTTATCTCTGTCTCGGTGTGTCCCCTTAGGATATGGTCAATCACAAGACCGTCCGCAATAGGCTTTACTCCTTCGGAGCAATCCTTTATAGGAGCATTTGCATGGATAGGCAGGGAAACTATAAAATCCTCCGAATCCTCGTGGTTCTGAGGAACCTTGACCTCTCCCTTGAAGTCATCTCCTATCTTGCCGGCAATAAGCCCAAGAAGTATTATTCTTATGATCATGCCGTTGGCAGACTGCTTTTCCCATCCGTTCAGCGGTGTGGAGTCAAGGAATGTAGGGATTGAAGGATATACCTTATGCCGTGGCAGAGGATGGTAGAAGATTGTCCCCTCCGGCAGCTTATCCATATACTCCCGCTGGAATGTGATGCTGTCCCTCAGCTGATCCTGCTTCTTCAGGATTGCATCTCCCATCCGCTCCAGCTGAGGTCTGGTGAAGTACCATATCCTGGCCATTTTACCGGCATTTATGTACTCTTCGATGGAAGAGAAGAAGTTGACCTTGAAGCCGTTTGAGACCATCTTGTTCACATAGAATTCAGGCATAGCCAGCTCCGGAGGTGCAATCAGGTCTACTGTCACTTTCTTGAATATCTTCAGGCCGTCTGCCTTGGAGTGGACTGTACGGCCATGGTAAAGGTCGCCAGCCAGAGCAATATGGATGCTGTCGGTATTCCAGCCGTTATGTTCCAGGAATGTGAAGTCATCCAGAAGCTCCTGGGTAGGATGCTCGTGCTTGCCATCTCCTGCGTTGATGAATGCAGGTGTTGTGGCCAGATCGTTACGCAGAGCATAATTCCTGGCATTTTCCGCAAGATAACGGCACAGTCCTTCCTGACGGCTTCGTACTATAAAGATCTTGTTATAGTAGCCTGACAGGGTGTTGAATGTGTCTGCAAAGCTCTCCTGCTTGTTTATGGAAGAATGGGATGTATCCAGGTTTGAGAGCTTGACCCGGTGGAATTCTGCTGCATTCTTGAAAGATTCCTTGGTCCTGGTGCTGTCCTCGATAAAAACCTCGTAGATACCGAAGTCGGGATCGTTGATCCTGAACTTGTCCATCCCTGCCTTGTCATCGGCCTTGATATACTCTTTAAGTTCTTTTGCCTTCTGGAAAAGGTACATTTTCTCGTCGAATGAGAAATCGTCTATTACAGTAAAACTTCTACCCTTGAATGTATTCATACCTACATAATAAAACGCAAAGGCTAAAAATTCAATAGTTGATTATTCCGGTGACAGTGAATGCAGATGGTTTATCTCCATTTTTCTTATATCTCAGATCCAGCCTGAAGTTATCCAGATTCAACACCAGTTCCCCGGTGAAGGAATCGGTTGCCGAATCCTCTATATCCCGTTTCCAGGTGAATCCTGCCTGAATATATTCAAAATAGAGCTTGCACCCGGCAGTAAATACATCCCGGCAGTATCTGTCCTCCTCCATGTACCACTGGTTGGACATTGAGAGCCTTAATATATCACTGTCATAGACTATGCTGCCCATGTACTGCCGTTTCTCGGTGGTCTCTGAAGTATTTGAGAACAGAGTGTCTGAGGCAAAGGAGGCTGAGAAAATGAAATCTCCTGCATATAATGCGGACTTAAGGGTAAGATGACGGGCAAAATCGTTGTAGTAAAGGTCACTATAATCCGGCCTCTTATAATCGGTATACCAGACTCCTGACAGCTTAAGAGGCCTCCAGGGCCTGAACCAGACATCAGCACCATATTTGTACTGGGATGCCGGAACAGATCCTCCTGCTGCAAGATATTGCTCCGTAGTGCCGGCAAACATAAAGTTAAGCTCAAAATAATTCCTGTAGAAGAAAGTGATATAATCCCGGTTGAATAAGCCCCTTTCGGCATAATCCCCCCAGCAGGAACCTGCCGTAAGGGAGACCAGAAACCATTCCTTCTCGTAAATGCAGTTTAAAAGCAGGTTCCACAGCTGGGCACCGCCGGCATTCTCAGGTTTTGAAAGGTACCAGGAGGATGAGCTTGAGTGCTCCTGTATATCGCTGTTCTCCAGAAGAAGAGAGCAGGAGAAATCATTTATTGAGACATTTGCCAGAATACCCCGCATATACTGATTATCCCTGTTCCCAAGGGAAAAGCAGGTAAGAAAAGCCATAGGTCTGACAAAAACTCCATAGGTGCCGCTCTCCCCTATGCTTCTGTCCATAACCAGGCGGGCAGGCTCAAAGAAAACTTCGGATGCCGGCGAATAACCGCAGGGATTCATGGACTCGGTCAAGAGTCCCCGGGTCTTAAGATGGCCGAATCCGAACCAGGGTGTTACGGCCGATACAGTGAAGAAATCCTTTTCTGCCCTCTTTTCCGATACAGTGCATATCTCCAGGGAATCCCAGCTGATATCCAGCCTCCTTCTGGCAACCATCTCTGACGAGCATTCCGACTTCACCTCAAAATCCACATCTGCCTGGCTGACAAAAGGAACGAGAAGCAGAATAATCACGATACTTATACCTTTCATACAAGTACCTACAACAGAAAATGCATTTTTGCTTCAATTTTTTAAAAAAATTTTTCTATTGAAAATCAGCTTTATAAAGATTAAAATAATATTAATGAATTTATATGTTATCCAGGTTAAAACTGGAAAAGAAGATACATATATAAGACTCTGGGAAAGGAAGAAAGGACACCTGCCCCTCCGGATCTTCTGGCTGAGGAAGGAACTTATGATACGGAAGAACGGCCACACCCACAAGGGGCTTAAGTCAATTTTTCCGGGGTACCTCTTTCTGGAAGCCGAGGATATCGATCCAGACACTTTCCAGGAATTCAGACATATTCATTTCTTCAGCCGCTTTCTCAAGGCTGATAAGACTATCTATCCCCTCCCTCCCGAGGAGGCAAAGAAAATTTATGAACTGGCCAAATATGGCCGTGTCATAGGTCAATCCAAGGTCATATACAACGAGCAGGACAGGATTGTAGTCATAGATGGCCCTATGAAAGGGCTGGAGGGACAGATTGTAAAAGTGGACAGGCGCAAGAAGCGGGCAAAAGTTAGACTTTCGCTCTACAACAACGCATATCTTATAGATTTCGGCTTTGAGCTTCTTGAAGATGCAAAAGGGGCAGACAATGTGGGATGATCTTAAAGAAAGAGACTTGAATCTGAGGAACTCCCTCTACCTTTCTCTATATAGGGCCTCAATCTTCTGCGGCGAGATAAATAATATACATATTCCAGAGAATCTGCCGTCAGGATGCAGTGTAATATCATATCAGGATCTGCCCCAGAAGGAATTCGATATATTAGGAAGCAAATTCCCCCTGCTGTGCAACGGATATGTAAACTACCAAGGAGAACCTATATTCATAATCGCTGCCAGGAGCCAGGCTGATGCAGATGCAGTCTCCAGGCAGATTCAGGTTGAATACCAGCCCAGCACTCCCCTTTTCTTTGAAGGTGAGCTTGCCGAAGAGCAGGTTGTAAAAGAGAGGAACGAAACCTGGACTTACGATGAAAAGGAAATTGACCCGGAACAAGTGCTTACTGTGGAGACCATGACCTCAGGAGATATCTATAAGCCGGTGTACAACGACCCTATCGGAGTGGCTATCTACACAGACTCAGATTATGTATCTGTATGCACCTCCACCCAGTGGCCCCATCATGTCCGCTCCACAGTAAGCAGCATACTTAAAAGACCGGAAGAGGATGTAAGGGTCAATGTACCCCAGATTGCATCTCCTATGGAGGGGCGGCTCTGGTTTCCATCCTATCTGGCAGCCCTGGCGGCATCGGCCGCAGCATTGCGCCCCGGAGAATCTGTGCGCCTTATCCTGACCAAAGAAGAGGTTCAGCAGTATATTGGAGCACAATACCCATTCAAGATAAAGCATACCTCCACAGTGGATAAAAATACCGGATCCATACTGCAATGCACAGTGGACCTGGCAATAAATGCAGGAGCCTACCCCCTTTTTGCCGACGATGTTATGGAAAATGCCCTCAAAAGCATTATGGGGCCATATAAGGTCAATAAAGTTGTCATAAAGGAACAGTTGATCAAGACCAGCTATCCTCCCATGTTCTTCATAACAGGAAACAAGTTCACCCAGATACTGGCAGGTATCGAGACCCATGTAAACCAGATCATATCCATGACCGAGCTGTTTCCGGATGAATGGCGTATCGACAACATGGTCAAAACCTCTGCAAAAGCAGGAAATATTGTAATAGAAAAGGCTTCAAGAAGCTCCGATTTCCAGCGTAAGTTCTCTGCTTATGAGCTTGCGAAGAGAAACAGGCTTAACGGCATAGGAACCGACCGCTATTACAGGGGAATAGGACTTGCCTTTGCAACCTATAAAGCTACCAGCGGTTTCAGCAAGAAGATATGCACCCCTTTCACAGGAAAGCTGACACTGGATGACAACTGGCAGCTATACTATTCCACAGCCACAGTTCCACAGAACTTCTTCGAATACACCCTGTGGAAAAAAGTAATCCACAAAATTACAGAGCTTGATGAGGCAAGCATCCATCTGATGATGCATGACACAGCCTCAAATGAGGATTCAATTCCTGATATTCTTGGGGAGATGACAAAAGGACCTATCCAGCTTGTTCAGAAATGCAGCAGGAAGCTTCAGGAGCTCCGGGTAAGCTCTCCTCTTCCTATAACTGCAGAAGAGAGCTACGACCCTACCGACGACATAAATGCCGCAGTCTGGGGAGCTGCTATTGTGGAGGTGTCGGTGGATATCGTCACCTACAAGCCTTCAATAAAAGGAATCTGGACCTGCTTTGATGTCGGTGACACTATAGACGAAGATATCTCCAAGAGGTATCTGATGCAGCGGATCATAAACAGTCTCTACTGGTGCACAAGTCCAGGAGAGGATGAGTCAGCATCCTGGAAATTCGCAAACCTTCCTATAAGCATAAGCCTTATCAACAGCCATGGTGCCGATACTGTCAATTATTGCGGAGATATTCCATTCGGAATCATCCCCTCGGCCTACTGCAATGCTGTAAGCCAGGCTGTGGGAAAAGTCATGACCGATATGCCTGTGACCCCTGAGAAACTGTACCGCATGGTGGAGGAACAATGATAATCAGATTCATGCTTAACAATATGAAAAAGAATCTGGATGCAGATCCTTCCGACAAGCTTTCGGATGTGCTGAGGGATGATTTCGGTCTCCTGTCGGTGAACAGCGGCTGCAATACAGGACGCTGCGGGGGCTGTACCGTACTCAAGGACAACATACCTGTGCCGGCATGCATGGTAAGGATGTTCTCGGTGCGTAATGCCAACATCCTGACCTATGAATATATCTCCACAACCAAGGAATTTGAGACTATAACCAAGGTGCTGGAAGCTATGGGCTGCAATTTCTGCGATTTCTGCAAGCATGGAAAGATGATGACCATCTACTCCCTGGTAATAAACTCGGGACAGCTGACAGACAAGGATATCTATGAGGCTCTTTCGGGAAATATATGCAACTGCACCGATTTCCAGTCTATGGCTGCAGGAATAAAGCTGGCCGTGAATGCCATAAAGCGAGGTAAACGTGCAGAACGGAGATGACAAGACAAAACTTATATACTATACCCCTGACAATGTAAACGGGCTTCTCAAGACTATGAATGCCTGCAAGTCATACCGGCTCTGCTTTGATGACCTGAACAGCGTTGATATAATAGACAAGTCTGCCTTGAACACACCTCTGACCAAAGCAATTTATCCCGGTTATATCTCAGATCTTTCTGCCCTCAAGAGAAGTGAGCGCTACTTTGAGATAGGGCCGGAGCTTAAGATTAATGAACTTCTTAAAAAAGGAGCCACAGTGCTTCCTCCTATACTTCTCCGGGCACTTACCGAATGCGGAAATCCAAATGTCCGGAATATCTTGTCCATAGGCGGTCTTATCTGTGCTCCTAAAATAAGGAACAGCGTATTTGCCGCCCTATCCATACTGAACGCAAAGGTAGAGATTGCTTCATATACCACTGCAAGCTTACGGTTTATGGTTCCGATCCAGCAGCTTTTCAAGGAAGAAGGACTGACACTCCTTCCTGGAGAGATGATAATCAAAATCAGGATTCCATACGAGGAATATGATGTGGATTACTACAACGAGATCCAGGACAAGGGTACTGTCATAACATTTGTAGGAACTGCCTCAACCTTCAAGAGCAGCATATCTATCTGTAAATTCGCCATAGGAAACTGGGGAGATGAAATCATAAGGGAAACCGAGATAGAAAGCGGTCTTATTGAGCAGAAGCTCCCTATTCCCGAGAAGATAATCGAAGGCTGGAAAGAGAAGTTCACCGACCTTTTCACAGAGAAATATACTTTCTTTTCCCCTTATGTCCAGAAAGCCCTTACAAATATGTTCACTGAGTTCTTGAGCCGGCTGTGATCACCTTGCCAGAAGCAGCGTAAAGCCAGGCACATAGGTGATGATAAAGACTGTAAGAAGCATTATGAGGAAAAATGGCACCACTGCCCTGTACATCTTTTCCAGCGGCACATTGAAACGGTAGCTGGCCAGGAACAGGTTCAAGCCTACCGGAGGAGTTATGTATCCTAGCTCCAGGTTTGCCAGGAAAATAATGCCCAGGTGTATAGGATGGATGCCAAAAATCTCTCCCAGAGGAATGATCAGAGGTACCACCACCATGATGGCAGAATAGATGTCCATGAAGCAGCCCACCAGCAGGAGAGCGATGTTCAGCAGGAACAGGAACAGAATCTTTGAATGGATGTGAAGCCCTATCCAGTCGGCAAAACGCTGTGGAATCTGCTCATCTATCATATAGTAGGAAAGAACTTTGGCCATTCCCAGTATAATAAGGATTCCGGCAATGATAGGAACACTCTTTCTTGCTATGGTGAACATATCCTTTAAATGGAGCTCCCGTTTTATGACAAATTCCACCAGCATAGTGTAGAGCACAGCCACTGCCCCGGTCTCCACCAATGTGGTGAGTCCCGAGAAATAAGAGAAAATGATTATGAACGGAAGGAGAATCTCCCAGAAAGAGGCGGCAAAGCTTGATGCACACTCAGCTGCTGTGGACTTCACTCTTTTGACAGGATGCTTTGAGATATAGATAAACCCGGTGATAACCAGTGAAAGGACTAAAAGCAGCCCTGGAATTATACCGCCGAGGAACATGGCCTTTATATCAAGCTGGGCGATTATACCGTACAGGATCATAGGAAGGCTGGGCGGAAAAAGGAGCCCGATGCTTCCGGCAGAACAGAGCAGTCCGTTTCTGTACCGCTCCTCAATTCCGTTCTTTTCCAGAATAGCAGAAAGAAGGCCGCCTATAGCCAGGATAGTAACACCAGAGGCACCTGTGAACACTGTGAAGAATGCACATATTATAACTGTGGCAATAATTATGCCGGCAGGCATCCAGCCGAAGAATGCGTTGAAGGTGCGTATAAGCCTGTCCCCGGCCCTGCTCTCTGACAGAATAAAGCCTGTAAGGGTGAACAGGGGAATGGCAGGCACTGTGTTGCCAATAAGCATGGTATAGAATTCGTTGGCCGAGACTTCCGCATAGGAGCCGGAAGCAGTTATAAGCATGTAGGCTATTCCGCCCAGCACTGCAAATATAGGGGCGCCCAGCACTCCTGATGCGATGAAAAGGAGAAGCAGCGGAAGTTTCAATGCAGCTATAGATGAAACCGAATAATCGGAAAGAGTCCAGAAACAGGATGGAACGTCACCGGCTATATCGCAGATCAGGTTGACAAGAGGAGAGACTGAGACCCACAGGGCAGCAGCAATACCGGCACATAAGGCAATAATGCGCCCCTTTGAAAGAGCCTTCCGCTGCATCTCCCTGATTATGACCAGCAGAAATCCCACCGGAAGAATCAAGGTTACAAGGCGCTGGCTTAAAATTCCCACCTTATCTTCTGAAGTAAAACCCATCATCAGGAATACAGTTGAGACAACCGAGAAAGCACCTGAAACCAGAACCACTATAAAAAGAGAAAGATTCTCTGCCAACTTCTTTCCCCTGTCGGAAAGGAACTTGGTACAGAACTCTATCTTCATGTGGCGGTCGGTGAAGGAATTGACAGAAGCCCCCAGCAGAGTAAGCCACAGTACTATATGTCTGGTATAGTCATAGCCACCCTTTAGCCCTATCCCGAAAAGCTTGCGGATTATAATTTCCACAGTGGGAATTCCGGCCAGAAGAACTATGAGGAAAGCAGATATGTAAATCTCAGACAGGGGTTTATTTCTTTCTGTACTCATTGACTATTGATATAATCTTATCATAAAGATCTTTAGAAATAAGCTCTCTGGAAAAAGCATCGCTGCCGTCTATGCTAAGCTTTTGCCATTCCTGGGCCACCGAATCGGATACCTCGTGGATCTGCAGGCCGTTCTTCTTCATAACTTCTATAGCCTTTGCCTCGTCCACCTTGATAATATCATAGAACTCCCCTGCTATCTCGGCAGTCTTCTCCTTAAGAGGTTCCCTGTACTTGGCAGGAACACGGTTCCAGGCCTTTTTCTCCACAATAAAAGCACAGTATACCGGTGCAATCTTATAGTTGCACATATGGGGTGCTGTCTTCATTATGCCCATGGCTGAGGCTGCAAGAGGAGTGACATAAATAGTATCTATCATGCCGCTGTAAAGGGATGCAACCAGATCATTGAAGGAAAGAGGTATGGCACGGAAACCCAGCTCGGTCCAGATCTTGCTTATTCTGCTGTCGGTGTCAATGGCAATCTTCTCTTTCTTGAGATCTTCAGGACTTACCACCGGATCACGGGAGAAGAAATTGACCCAGCCGGTCATGGCCCAGCCCAGGGTTACAAACCCCTGCTTGTCCAGGGCCTGCTCAAAATCCCCTTTCACCTTGTCGAACACATATTCAAATTCATCGTCATCCTTGACAATATAAGGCAGACACATGGCAAATGTATCGGAGGCAATATCCTTCATACCCTGGGCTGTGATGGCGCAGGCATTAAGTCCTCCCACCTTCATGGCCCTGATCATATTATCCTCATCCCCGACTGTACCGCCCATATAAAGCTTGAGCTGTACCTCGCCATTTGTTATATTCTTCCATTCCGAGGCGATTTCCTTGAGTTTTATATCCCACAGGGAACCGGAGGGTGCAATAGATCCCAGTTTTATGACTGTTCCTGCAAAAGAAGAGATAATTGAGCAGAACAAGAAAAGAAAGACAAAAAGTTTTTTCATACAATCACCTTAAAATCCAAACAAGAAATAATCATCCCGGTTCTCCAAAAGCCAGGCCGCCTTCCGCTGGCTTATTATATTGGCCAGCCTGTTCTCTTTAACGCTTTCCACATCCCGCTCCAGAACTTTCTCCAGTTCGGCGGTAAATTCATCATAGCCCTCCTGGCTCTGGTTCTTGGTGCAGATTGTGCCGGCATAGGAGACATGGAGAGATAAAAGGCTGTCATTGGAAAGCTCCACTCCGTGATTAAAGTGGTAGAGAGCCTTCTCCATGCTGCCGCCCATCCCTTCCGGCATAGAGGCATAATACTGCATCATAATCTCATCCAGCATGCCGTTTCCAAAATCAGGATCCAGCTCCAGGGCTTTGAACAGCATCTTGACTGCCCCTTCCCTGTCTGCCGCAAAATTGGGATCCAGAACATCCACCGAGACACCGGCAAGCACTGCCGCACCGCCCCAGTATAAATCTGCTGCATCCTCCTTCCTGAATCCGTCAAAGGCTGTATCGTAATTGCCTTCTGCAAAAGCGGCTTTAAAACCTTTATGCTTAAGCTCAAGAGAATCAATTATATAATCATATCCCCGTCGATAATGCTTCTTTGCCCTGTCATAAAGCTGTTTCTGCTCTTCCCACCGGTCATAGGGAAGCATAGCCCCCTTTCCCTGCAGCCAGACATTGGCATACATGACATACATGCTGCCGGCAGAGGATTTGACAGCACTGTTGTCAGGGGAGGTTGCAGCCATCATATCCATCATCTTAAGGATTACAGGCAATGCCTCGCCCACCAGCTCCGGATCGTTGTCCTCCATGAAAACAGCGGTTGCATCGCCAGACATATTCTTGGCCATGGAGTTCACAGCCATCTTCTTTATTGAACAGGAGGCTAAAAGGGCTGTTGCAGCCAGAAGTATCAGAAAATGTTTAATTCTCATCTTTCTCTCCTTTCAGCTTCTTGGTAATAAGGGCATCAAAGGCATTGGCAAACTGATAAAGCTCCTTTTTTCCGAAGCTGCCTGACTCCTCGGTCTTAAGACCATTCTGGGCAAGCTCAAGCATATAGTTGCGTATTGAGACCCGCTCCCTTATATTCTCGGCTGTATACCTGGTGCCCCGGTCGTTGACTACAGCCACATTTCTTTCCACCAGCCGCTCAGCCAGAAGGATATCCCGGGTCACCGCAATATCGTGCTCTGAAGCATGACTTACTATGTAATCGTCGGCCTTGTCCTTTCCCTCTTCCACTATTATATCATGGGTAAAGGCATTTGTTCCATGAGGAATCTTATGATTTGCCACAAAAAACGAGAGACTTTTGGTCCTTTCAGAGGCCTTGACTATTATTTCCCGGACCTGGGAGGGACAGGAATCGCAGTCAACAAATATCTTCATAATGGCATTGCCGCCTTGTAGAGAACCAGATCCTGGCTGCCGGAAACAGAATAAGAACCTGAAGCCGCAGGTATCAGAACAGCCATTCCCCGCTTAAGATCAAGGGAGAAACTGCTGTTTGAGACAGATCCGGTCCCTGAGTAGACAAACAGGATTTCCAGACCGTGATCCCTAGGGCCTTCATAGACCTTGCCTCCCGTTACTATGGAGGAGAAGCAGAACTCATCCCAGCCCGGGGAATAGAGCTTCTCAATCCCTTTATCCACCGGTTCGACACAGACCTTGGAACCATGGACAAACTTCATGATGTTGAAAAGCTCAAGGACATCTATGAATTTCTCGGTAAGACCGCCACGGATAGTGTTGTCGGAAGAAGACATGACCTCGAAGCAGATGCCGTCCACATAGGAATGGAGCTGCCCTTCATCGATTGACATGCATTCACCGGGATTAAGTTTTATGCAGTTAAGGAAAAGAGGGGCAAAAACACATCTGTCCCCAGGGAAATCATATAAAAGCTTGCGGAATATAAACTGCTCAACCTCTCCCATTCCCGAGGCTGTGGTCTCCAGCTCCCGGAGCATTGCCTTGCGTAAAGTCTGATCCATGGAAAGAAGACGGGTAAAGAACTTTTTATAGAAATCCTCCTCCCCGGAATAGCGGAAATCCACAAAAGCATTGCCGCTGAATGGAAAAAATTTTTTAAAGTTAGCTTTAATTTCTTCTACTTTTCTAAAACCTTTTAAAGCATAGAATGTAGAAACTGCATAAATCATCTCCCGTTTATGGTTGGAATCCTTATAGACCCTGGTAAAATGATCCATGGGGATATGGTTGCGCTCTTCCCTCTCAAAACCTGACTCAGCAGTCTCCAAGTCGGGATGAGCCTGGATAGAGAGAGGCTTATCGGCAGCCAGCACCTTGAACAGGAACGGCATGGAGCCGAAATGCTCAACACAACGCTTTCCAAGGGCTTTTTCCGGGTTTTCTGCAATAAAGCTGGATACAGGTATATCCTTCCCCTCCACATCGATATATGACATACCGTTGGGGTGGCTTCCCATCCAGATTTCGGCAAGAGGCTTTCCATCCTGCCTGATACCTGTCAGAGACTGGATCTTGTTCTCCGATCCCCAGGCATAGTGCTTCTGGGCCGGGATAAGATGGTAGAATCTGTTGTAGTCAAATCTATCCATATCACAATAATATATATAATCTTTAAAAATTTCAATCTTTGTGATATAATATAAGCATGACTGAATTTGTCCATTTACATAATCATACAGACTACTCGCTCCTGGACGGAGCAATGAAGATTGATGACATGGTGGCCAAGGCAAAGAGCCTTGGAATGACTTCCATAGCCATCACAGACCACGGCAATATGTTCGGAGCACTGAACTTCTACGAGAAATGCCGGGATAACGGAATAAAGCCTATTGTGGGCTGCGAGTTCTACATGGCAGAAGGTTCACGGAAGATAAAGACAGGCACCGAGTTCGGAAACAAATACTATCATCTGATTCTCCTGGCAAAGGACAATACAGGCTACCGGAACCTGATGAAGCTGAATTCTGCCGCATATATCGACGGCTACTACTATAAACCCAGGATAGATTTCGAGGTCCTGGAGCAGTACCACGAGGGGCTGGTGTGCTCCAGCGCCTGCATAGCAGGTATTGTCCCAAAGCTTATAATAAACGGCAAGCTGGAGGAGGCCGCCTCCATGGCCATGAGGTTCAACGATATCTTCGGGAAAGGCAACTATTTCCTGGAGCTCCAGGACCACGGCATCCCGGAGGAGAAGATATCAAACCAGGGGCTTCTGGAGATATCCAAGAGAACCGGCATACCGGTGATTGCCACCAACGACATCCACTATCTTAACCGGGAGCACTCCACAGCCCAGGAGCTTCTGATCTGCATAGGAACCCAGAAGACTATAAACTCACCGGGACGATTGACCTTCTACAACGACCAGTTCTACATGAAGAGCCCCGACGAGATGGCTGCCCTCTTCCCCTATGCTCCTGAGGCTATAAGCAACACAAAGCTCATAGAGGAGATGTGCAACCTGGAGATTGAGTTCCCGGGGCCAAGATTCCCTATATTCGAGATTCCGGCCGAGTTCCCCACCCAGGGCGATTACCTCAGGCATCTTACCTACGAGGGTCTCAAGAAGCGGTATCCTGTCATTACCGACGAGATAAAGGAACGGGTTGAATACGAACTCAATACAATAATAGACATGAAATTCCCCGGCTACTTCCTTATTGTGGCAGATTTCATCAACTGGTCAAAGGACCATGGCATTCCTGTCGGCCCAGGACGGGGCTCGGGAGCCGGCTCAATAGTTGCCTACTGTCTCAAGATAACTGATATTGACCCTCTAAAGTATGATCTTCTGTTTGAGCGTTTCCTTAATAAAGACAGAGTCTCTCTGCCAGACTTTGACGTGGATTTTGCCAACGAGGGACGGCAGCAGGTGATCGACTATGTCACACGAAAATACGGGGCCGAGAAAGTGGGCCAGATCATCACCTTC
>Ga0256405_10002034_pt1 | contig 49801 bp, 37 predicted proteins | sample RumenRJG_02DNA_FD_189096 | JGI IMG/M metagenome (GOLD analysis project Ga0256405, IMG submission 189096) | Bovine rumen microbial communities from Lethbridge, Alberta, Canada - RJG_02 | ecosystem: Host-associated > Mammals > Digestive system > Stomach > Rumen | place: Canada: Alberta...
ATATCCCTGTCACCTGCGGATTGGTTGAGCATATAGATAAAATCAGAGTTATCGAGAATGTTTTCGATTTCGGAAGAAGATAACAAGTCTTTGACGTTCTGCGTTATGCCTGTCGGAACACCGCCCCATTTACGAAAACGTTTCCACATTTCTACACTGTACTTTGCTGTTTGCTCATCACGCAGGAGCAAATGGAATTCATCTATGTAATACAAAGTCTTTTTATCAAGCTCTCTGTTAAGCGATACTCTGTTCCAGACCTGATCCTGAAGTATCAGCATAGCAATTTTTTTCAGCTGTGTACCAAGTTCTTTGATGTCATAACATACCAGTCGGCTGTTGATATTAACATTCGTTTGATGATTAAACAGGTTTTGTGAGCCTGTAACATACATTTCAAGGGAATTAGCGACACGCAGTGCAATTTCTCCCTGATCCCGCAAAGCTTTCAGAAGATCAGACAGTGTAGGCATCTTTCTTGCTATGGGATTATGTTCAAAGAACTTGTTGTAGACACTTCTCGTTGCCGTATCAATCGCTGTTTTTTCTTCCGGTTCAAGACCAAAGCGACCGCCAATGATTAGTTCACAAAGTGAAATGATGAAATCAGACTTATCAGCGATCTTATCTTCGCCTGTATCCTGAATATTGATATCAAGCGGATTGATAAACTGTGTACTGTTGGAAGATATCTTGATAACCTGACCGCCGAGATAATTAACGAGAGGATAATACTCTCCTTCAGGATCAGCGATGATAATATCTGCCATCGTGCGTAAGTATCTGTCGATGATCTCTCGCTTAACTGAAAACGATTTGCCGGAACCGGGTGTACCGAGTATCAACCCGTTAGGATTTTTGAGATTCGTCCGATCTGCCATGATCATGCTTTTGATCAGAGAGTTGATACCGTAGTAACAGCCGTGTTCCTGATATAATTCCTGTGAAGTAAACGGAATAAAAACGGCTAAAGCGGATGTAGGTAATGCTCTGGCAATCGGAACACAGTTATAGCCGATGGGTAGAAATGAAGCAAACGCTTGTTCCTGCAAATAATCAAGAGAAAACAGCTTGCAGGATTTCTGCTGCACAAACCTGACTAATTGTTCTGTTTCAAGCTTAGCCTTCTTTTCGCTCGAGGAATAATTTCGGACGGTCAGGGTAATATTGAACAATCGTTCATTTCTGCTGTTCAGATCGGCAAGCAGCTCATTCAGTTCCTCAATATACAGCTTGATCTGCTGCGGCAGAATATCGGTATCATAACCATTTGTACTTGCCTTTTTTTGTTCGTCAATTTTCATCTTTTCAACATCTGTCAGCTTGCCACGAACATATTTCAGGGCTTTCAGTTGGTCAAATGACTTGATATGAATACTGACAGAAACCTGTGTACCGCAGTTCAACAGTTCGCAGAGCATTCTGTCAGACAGCTCTCCGGCAAGAATATCAACAGAAGTGATCGTACCGAAACTGTCATTGACTTCAAATCTGTTCTTTTTGAATCTTGCTGACATAGGAGCAATGAAGTCTTTTGTAGAATATCCGCCCCTTATTTTCAATCCCCAGTCAAAGATAAACGGTTCTTCACTGTCGGGATTCAAAGATCGGTATAAAGCTTCTAATCGCTGCTGACCGTCAAGCACAAATGCTCTGACCTGAAAATCAGAAAACAATCTGATAATTTCATTGCCGATAGAATCAAGTCTTGTTCTTGCTGCTTTAATGCTCTTTTCGGTGATGGTAAAGGTCAAAAACTTACGAAGAACATAACCGTTTTTCCCGTTTCTTCTTAAATCACACAGCATATCGGAGTATTCCTTGCGTACATCATTCCATCTGTCCTGCTGCGGTGCAATACGAAGCTTTGCAAGTTCTTCATCAAGATTTTGCTTTTGATTTTCGTAAGAAAACTGAAAATCAATGCTGTCATCAAAGAAATTCAGCAAACTGCACCATGAAGAGAAAATGTTGGTTTTATTATCAAAGTCAACAATTTCATAATTGGTGTCAAAAAATTCTATTGTTCTTGAAAATTTGCCTTCTTCAACACAACAAACACCATCTTTGAGCATTTCGATATAAGGGATAATCGCCTGTGTAGATGCATTATTGCTTGTGTTTTTCTTTTTCAGCTCACTCATTCGTCTTTGTATTTGCTTAACTTGCTCTTTTGTGAGCTGTATAGGCTGTCTTTTTTTCTTAGTGTTTTTTTCAGCCAAATATATCACCTTCTTTTTCGGGTGTCGGGATTTGCGTCACGCAACATTCGTTTGAGTCGGTTATATTCCAACTGTCGGCTAATGATCTCAAAGGAATTCTCCGACTGATAGGTTCTCTCCTTTGGCTTTCGGAGAAAAGCAATCATCAGTTTTACAGCTTGTTCGAGATGCATTCCGTTTTTCTTGAAAAATCCGCAAAAGATTGCGGGTCCTGCACCAATACCGAGAGCAAAGCAGCCAGCCTGCAACCCTAACATGGAGTTGAAAATGTAAAAGGCAGGAAAGCCGATTGCCGCACCGATACCGAAACAGATAAGCTGACGCTTTGTTAATCCCAAAAAGAATTTCTGCCGTATCAGCGACAAATCTTTCGGAATTTTTACAAAATGTTGTTCATGCTTTGCCATACTGTTTTTCTCCTTCCCGACTTTTGCCCCGGCAGAATGCTTCTGCTCCCAATTACTTTTCGGAAAGTTATCGAACGGTAATATTTAGTTATGTACCGAAAAGTAAATAGGGAACGGAAGCTTGCCGTGGGCAAAAGTCATTGTGCAGCAAACGCTGATTTGGATATACTGCTGCTGCGGAATATTGTGAAGATCAGAGCGATGACATAACCGAGCATAATTGCCATACTTCCGGTCACATATGCTGCGGCATCACCGCTTGGGGGCATATTGACCATATCCTGCAACTGATTGATCACATTGATCAGCAGCACCTTAAATATCGTCAGGGCAACCACAATAAAAAAACCCTGAAATGCCAGTGCAAGAATATTCCTAAGCCAGTTTTTGCCGATCTGTCCCCAGTCATTATTCATCATGGTAGCCATAGGAATAGGCGAGATGGCAAGATACATGAAAACCTCTATGATCCGGCTTGCCAGTACGATGATGATTGCTCCCAACACGAAAAAAGTAACAATTGAAACAAGGAAGGATAAAATCAGCAAAATGAGCAGTGAACCGATTTCCAGATTGTTTTTCAGACCGTCAGCCAGTGCCTGCGAATTGAAGTTTGCTCCCTGCAAAAAATCGCCGCCGCTGTTTGGAAAAAGGGCGTTCAGACCGCTTGTTACAGCGGTGCTTCCAAACCCGAAAATACCTGTTGCTATGTAAAACACATTCGACACAAGCAATATTCCGCATACTGCTTTGATACTCCATCGGAAGAAAACGCTTGTGTCAAAATCCCGAAAGTTGTTGTTCGACACCACCATTTGTATCAGTTCATAAACAATAACGACCACCAGTATAAACACCGCAATGGGAACAATGGCTTGGTTAGTGATAGTTTCTATGGAATTCCAGATCGGAGATCCGCTGCCATCTGTCCTTCCTGTAAACTTATCAGGGCTATCGCTCAGTAATGCTTTCATCAATCCCTGATTATTGTTAAAGGTGTTGTTAAGCGTATCGCAGGTATTTTGAAGTGAGCCTGCGATTCCGTCAGCTAAAACACCTTTGAACCAGTTTTGTATAGCATTCAGTGCATCGCTTATAATACTCAATCATCATCACCTCCGATTCTGTTGTCGGCATTATTATTTCATGGCATTGTTCATCATTGTTTCCAAAACAGGTACAACAACAAGTCCAACGAGAATCAGACCCAGTCCTGCCATCAGCTGCTTGATGCCCTGAGATTTTGCCGCAGCGTTATCACCGCTGTAACCTTCGATCAAATTAACAACACCCCAGATGCCCAGACCTGCACCGATGAGCGATACTACTGCTTTCAGAACCGTAACTGTCTTGCTGATAAAATCCGCTGTATCAACATTGCCCGATGGAGCAGCGAATGCTGTTGTGGCTGCAAGTGCCATCAGACACATAACGGTTGTCATAAACAGGATCGCTTTTTTGGCATATCTTGCTCTTTTGGCGGTTCTGTCTTTCTTCTGCTTTGCTTGGATAAGATTAACTGAATGATTCATAACATAATTCTCCTTTATACGAAGTCGTATTCTTCAACTTCGGTTGATTTTTTTAGTGATGCTGTACGTTTGCGTCTTTTGGCAACAAAAGCTGCCACATCAAAATAGTTTCTTCTGTCAAAATCAAGAAGCTGCGGATAACGGCTGTGCTTCTCAATATCGTATTTTTTTGACAAGAATGGTCTTAGTCCTCTGACTTGCAGGATACATTCGGAGTTATCCATTATTTGCAATTCGTCCTGTGTTTTCAATTCTCTGCCTGTTTTCTGATAGTTGACTCCGGTGCTTTCACTCTGACCCCTGTTGATGTTGATATTGAAAAGGTCAATCGTTTCCTTGCCTAAACTTTCCGACAAATCTTTTAGCGTGGTTTTTTCCTTGCCTCCGAGAAAAAGCATGGTATCACAGTTGCCTTCAATTGTTTCCGCACTGTCCTTATACCTCGTTTTGAGCTGTGATTTTGTCTGCAAGATAATACTGACAGATATTTCACGGCTTCTGATCGTAGCAATCAGTTTATCAAACTCCGGTATCTCTCCGATATTGCTGAATTCATCAAGAAGACATCGGACATGATATTTCAGCCGTCCCGAACCGTCAGGATTGTTGTCTGCTTTTGTGCAAAGTAAATTGAACATCTGCGAATACATGATAGCGACAAGAAAATTGAATGTACTGTCTGTATCGGAAATGATAACAAACAGGGCTGTCAGCCGATCACCGATGGTATCAAGCTGCATTTCATCGTATCTTGTGATCTCAAGCACTTTGTCAATACTAAACGGAGCAAGTCTTGTAGAGCAGGAAATGAGAATTGACTTTGCTGTTTTTCCTGCGGCAAGTTTATATGCTTTGTACTGCCTTATTGCAAATCTTCCGAGAGATTTCTGCTCATCGTTCGGCTCAAGCCCTTTGAGCCTGTTGTAAACCTTTGCTTCTTCGGGAAATTCCTCATTATCCGTCCAGCTGTTGTCAAGCCACTTTTCAAGATAGTAGAAAGCGTAATCCATGCTGTTCATAAAGCTTTCATCGTTTTCACGGCATTCTGAAGCATTGATGAACTCTATCAGCGTTTCAAAATTATGCTGTTCGGACGGACAGGTGCAAAATATCAGGGCAATATATGCCTGATAAAGCAGCTTTTCCGCCTTTACCCAAAAGTCGTCCCCCTTAGCGTCTTTTGAGGTTGTATTCTTAACAAGCACCTCAACAAATTTCAGAATATCCTGCTCTCTCGTTTCAGGTCTTATGTAAGCAAATGGATTGTAGTGCATGGATTTGTTGAAATCTATCGTGTTAAAAACCTTGATTTGATACGGCTCATAGATCATGCGGTAACTTCCGCTGTTTTCTCTTATCAAATTGCCGTCTTTGTCCCTTGCGTAAATGATTTTTCCTTTTTCGTCACGCTTAGGTCTTCCTCTCCTCAGCATTTCACCGCACTCAACAAGTACAGTACCTTTAGGATCTGTGACCACATAAGAACTGTGCATTTGCATAAGATTTGGTTTTACGAAAAATCGTGTCTTGCCAGAACCGCTGCCGCCAACTACTTCAATATTTTTGTTTCTGGCATATTGGGGAGATTTTGGTCTGCCCATTGTCAAACTTTCGGTTTGCGTTAGTATGACATTGTTGTCTGGATTTTTTCTGTCTATGTACGGCTGAATGTCTTTATCACTGCCCCATTTAGCACCGCCGTATTCCTCTTTGTTGCGAAAGTTTTTTCTGTTCTTTCGCTTGTAGGTAATAAAAAGCCAGAACAGAAGTGCCGCACCGATACCTAAAAGCACATCCACAATGTTCATGCTTGGCAATGGCTTTGTCAGATTACTTACAAAGTTTTCTACGAACGGTGAAAACTTCGTGTATAGATCACTTCCCACCGCTGTTCGATAAGAAAAACTGATTTTGTTTCCGATCCAGAACATCAGCAGTAACGGTATGCACTGAAGAATGATTCTTTTTATTTTTTTGCTGTCCATCTTAATCACCTGCCGGGGATATCTGATTTTGACAAATGCTTTTCGGCGGTTCTTTCAGAAGATTTCTGCGAGATAACCTTTGCGTTTTGCTTGATCTGCTCACGGTTGTAAACCTCCGAAACAGTATTTTTCTGCAATTGAGACTGCATACTTCCGGCATATTCCGCAAAAGCCTTACGAAAGTTTTCCGAATGTCCTGTCGAAAAGAAAATGTGATATGTCGGCGGTGAAGTAGAACTGTCACGCTTGAGAGCATAGTCAATATCATACTTTCTTGCTGTACACAGAAAATCTCCGATATTGTTTTCCGTCACTTCAATAGATTCCAATTTACCTGTTTTGGCAATATCGCCATACCTGACCTTTCCGTGTTTCGGCGGCGAATTAAGAAATGCTCTGCACATTTCTTTCAGTAGTTCAGAAGTTACCTTCACTGCCTGAACGGAAAATGAGATGGTTTTTTCAGCGTCCTGTCTGCTCATACGGTATCAAAGGAAGGCTGCGGAATGCGAAAAATCGACTTCCCATCCGCAATGCTTTTAATCAAGTCATTCATTACCAACGTGCATTCTGATTCATTGGCAAATACGCCAATCTGCAAGCCGTCTTCCGGATTATCTTCATCGTCAGAAAATGCACTGTCAAAATCGAATGCCAGAATGCTGTATACTTGTGCGACTTTGCCGCCTTCTTCATCATCAACATCTCCTGCGTAGACGCTGATACGCTTGATGGCAGCGTAATTGATAAGGTCATTTTCCTGTGTTACTATCGTCATTTTGATAATTCATCCTTTCATTTTACTTTTGCCCCACTGGGGCAAAAGTTGATTTACTGATCGTCTTCTTCCCATAACTCATCTACTACACTCGTGCTTTCATATTCCGCTATGTCATAGGTTGGCGGATAACCGGCTTTTTTGTTTCTTGTCTTTTCGTATTCAGATTTTGTTTCGTTTCGGATATCTATGCTGTGCGGTGCGTTATACAGGCACGCTTTCAGATACGGACGCATATTCTTGATTTCCCTTTTTTGAGCTTCTTCAGTTATGCTGTCGAGTATGTAGTGAATATGATCAATGTTCAATTTTTCGTACTGCCGCAAAACGATAGTACGCTGTACAGATTGACCTTGGATTTTAATAAAAGCGTTCAAAGGACTATAGGCTTCAAGAATAATGTCTACAATCATATCAAGAGTATTAGCAGATACACCTTCGTGCAGAAGACCGTTGTAGTCAATATTCATTTTGATAAATTCTTCACAGTCCACAATTTCATCATCCGTCCATCCATCCGTTTCAGAGGTTTGTTTTGTTTCATGCCCCTGATAGATAGATGGATTAGTATGATTAATCTCAGTCTGATTCAAACTATATATATATTGACTCCCTGTTTTAGGGAGTTTAGACTTCCCGTTTTTGGGAGTCTTGACCTCCGTTTGATTGCTTTTGGGGGTCACTGAAAAGTCTGACTCCCTGTTTTCGGGAGTCTGGACTTCCTTCTCAGTGTTTTCTACGGAAGTCTGATCTTCCTGCTTAACTGCAATCTCTTTTGTGAAGTTGCACACGTAGATTTTCGTAGGCTTGCCCTGACCTTGCTTTTTACGAATAATCAAGCCTGTCTGCTCCAGCTCGTCAAAAATCTTAACAGCCTTGTTCTTGCCGATATTCAGCTTTTCGCAAGCTTCTTCCTGCTTGAAGAAGACATAGAGCTTTCCGTCCTCATCACACCATTTGCTTTTTCGGGACAGTCCGCACCGATCAAGCAGAAAGCCGTAGAGCAGCTTTGACTCACAGGATATTTTGCTGAACTTCTCGTCTGTAAAAAGTGCCTGCGGCACCCGATAAAACTGGTACTGCTCCGCTTCGTTGCCGTAGAAAAAATCAAACATCTCAAGCACCCTCACTTTCTCTTATTTTGGCGATCTCGATTTCCAGTGATTTGTGCATGGTACTGATCTTCCGTACTCCGATATCCTCAATCAGCTTTGCTGTGTCGGCAATAGCCGAAGCTGTTTTAGCGTTGGAGATAAGCATAGAAAAGAGCAGCTTTGTTTCTGCGGAATAGTCCTTGTATTCGCTTGACATGATCTCTTTTGGCATATAGAAATATGCCTGAGTGTTATTCTTCATAACTGACACCTACATACTTGAATTTCAATCATTTGCCTGCAAGTTTGACATTCTCTCAAACTAAAAAAGGAACCGTTCCCCATAAGAGGAACGATTCCTAATGATTATCTGATATTCTATTTTCTTCGCTTATTCAATTACGCTTATGGATAATTGTTTTAGCGAAGAATTTTAGTATCGAATAATCCGATTCCTCTTAAGTAGATATTTACTTGTTGTTGACGCTTGCCGTCAACTTTTTTTGTTTCACATACTTCAATACGGTCAATCAGACTTTCAACAATCTCGACTGTAAGAGTAGTGATAACTCCGAACGCTCTGAACTTTTGCACAGACTCAAAAAAATTGGTCAACACAGTTTGAAAGTTACTTTGCTCTGCAAGCTTTTGGTTAAGCATTACTATTTTTGCTGACAATTCTTTTTGCTCTTGCATATACTCAAACGATAGTTTTTGGAACATCTCTATCGTAAGATTTCCTTTTACTTTATCCTCATATAGATGCTTGATAATTGTATCGATCTCATCAATACGGCTTTTCGTGTTGGCGAGGTCTTTTTTTATTTCCATTGATGATGATTTACTCTTTTTCGCTAATTCAAAGTTGATGATTTTTTTGTATCTATCAAAATCTTCTGAAGCATGAATAATATCATTCAGGAATGCGGTGACCTTGTCTATCAACACAGCTTCTTGGATATAATGCGAAGAACAAACAGACTGTTTTAGAGCGGCAGATTTGCGTGACAAAGAGCAGATGTAGCAATCGGGCTTAGTCTTTTTGTATTTTCTCGAACGCATAATATGCATTCTGTTTTTGCAATCGGCACAGTAAATATCAGAAAACAAAACAGGTTCTTCAATAGGCTTGATTCGTTTTCTTTTGCTCCTGATTTCTTGTACCTGTGCAAAGACTTCCCGACTAATAATAGCTTCATGTGTGTTCTCGAAAATCTTATATTCATCGGGTTGGTTTTTGATGACAACTTTGCTGCAAAGAGTTTTGCGGTGCGTTTTGAAATTTACCGTATCACCACAGTATTCCTGCCTTGACAAAATACCGGCTACAGTTTGGGCTGACCAGAGGTACGGATTCTGTTCTGCGACTCCGCCTGTACGATAATGTCCGGTATAGGCTGACGGATTCTTGATATGATGGGCAAACAAATAATTTGCAATCATTTGAATACCGTTTCCATCAATGCAAAGCTGAAAGATTTTTCTGACAACTGATGCTGCTTCTTCATCCACGATCCATTGACCGTTTTCGTCTTTCTTGTAGCCGTAAATTGCCTTTGTTGCTAACCGTTGTCCTGCGTTGCCTTTGCTTACGATCACAGCTCTCTGCTTTTTGGCTATATCCTTTGCGTAGAAATCATTGATCAGGTGATGAAACGGAGCAAATTCATTCACTCCATTGATACTGTCCACATTGTCAGATATGGAAATGAACCTGATGTCGTGGTCTACAAAAAATTTTTCTGTGTAGTAACCGACCTGATAATAATTTCTTCCGAGTCGGGATAAATCTTTAACGATCACTGTACCAACGATTTGGTTTTCAATGTCATTTATCATTCTCTGAAAATCTGGACGGTCAAAATTTGTTCCGCTATAACCGTCATCAACATAGAATTGACAACTAAAAAATCCATTGGCGGCTGCATATTCTTCCAGTATTTGTTTTTGATGAATAATGCTGTTACTGTCGCCTTGCAATTCATCGTCAGAGGACAAACGAGCGTAAAGTGCAGTGATTCGGTATTGTCCTGCTTGTGTGTCCATATCTTCTCCTTTCCAACAAACAGGCAACGATTGAATTTCAGTAGTTCCAATACAATACCACATTCAGTCCCAAAAAGCAAGTTAAGGGTGTACCAAATAACGCACGAGAGAAATATCTCTCTAATAACAAGCCGAAAAAAACGCAAAATCGCAACCAAAAAAGCAGAATATTTTATAAAAACGGCATTTTGAACAAAAATCAGAATTCTTCATAGTAAGAAATCACTAACGATTTTAGCTTTTTCAGTATCTTCTTTTTCCGTTGACAATATGCCTGTCTGCTAATACCATGTTTTTTGGCAAGCTTTGTATAGTTTACCTTCGTCCCTTCAAAGAAGCACTCAGTAATAATTTCATCTTCTTCGGCAGTCAGTTCGGATAACGCACGATTAAGTGCGATGTGCATCTTTCTTGCCGTTATCAAATCTTCAATCGTAGTTGACGAGCTTTGCATATATCTTTCGTCAAAGCTTACAACCTTGCGTCTGCCCTTGCCGTTGTCACGTTCATGAAGCAGGTAACGTGTATGGCGATCCATCTGCTGTACTTTTCTCTGAAATTTTTGAGTATGCTCATTGTGAAATTGATTGTTGTCCATTCTTTGTTTAACACTCCTTGCTAAACATCAAACGAACAAACAAATGATTGATGATAAAAGCATATCACATAAATTTTTCAAGTGCAACAATTTTCAAAATTTTTTCTGTTTTTTTGCAAAAAAATGGTTGCGATTTCGACTTTTTTTCGGCTTATTTATAGGAGGGTTTGCAAGCCTGCGGAGGAAATCGGGATTTTACAGTTTTCAAGAATAGCAAGCACTGCGAAGTGTCGGACACTTCGCCAAAATGCCCTCCGTTCCGTCCGGCATTGTGCTTGTTAGGGGACAGCCCCTAAGACCCCGTTATGACCGAAAATTTTTTGCTAATTTCGATTAGCGTTGGGAGGTGATTTTTTGAAAAATTCAGTAAGCCGCAAAGTCAAAATAACCTTTCGTGTTACGGAAGATGAACGTGACTTTATTCTGAAAAAAGCAAAGCTTGCACAGAGCAGCTCAACCGGAGCATATCTTCGCAAAATGGCTATTACGGGCGTTATCGTCAATTACGAAAATCAGGACTTAAAGAAGCTGCGGAAATCTCTTGTTGGTATACAGAAAAATATCAATCAGATGGCGATCAGAGTAAACGCAACAAGCCGAATGTATGATGAGGATTTTGATTATCTGAAAGAGGTGTTAAACGAGATATGGCAGTCACTAACATCCATCCAATCCGTTCTACTCTCACTAAAGCAATAGCATATATTATGAATCCCGATAAGACCGAAAAAGGCTTATATATCAACAGCTTCAACTGCTCGGCTGACTTTGAAAAAGCTGCGGAGGAATTTATGCAAATTCGCTCCCTCGGCAGTGGCAGAGGGACGGTTCTTGCACAGCATATTTATCAATCATTTCACGGCAAGGAGGTTACTCCCGAACAGGCTATAAAAATCGGCGAGGAGCTTGCGGAAAGATTTCTGAAAGGAAAGTTTCAGTATATCATTGCTACCCATATTGACAAGGACAATATCCACAACCATATCATCTTCAATAATGTCAGCTTTGAGGATTTCAAAAGCTTTGAATATACAGAAAACCGTGGCGGTAAATCGTGGGAGAATCTGCGGAGTACAAGTGATGAATTGTGCAGAGAAAACGGCATATCTGTTATCGAAAATCCACAGGAGAATAAGGGCAAATGCTATTATGAATGGCAGCAGGATACACAGGGGAAATCTTGGAAGTCTAAGCTCCGAAATGCGATTGATGAAACGATCATGCAGAGTGACAGCTTTGATGATTTTCTTGATAAGATCAGAGCGAAAAATATCGAGTGTGTTTACACTCCTCAGAATGTTATCAAGATAAAATTCCGCATGGAAGGTCAGGAAAGATTTTCACGAGGACGCACTCTCGGATGGTACTATGACGAGCCGCAGATAAGAAAAAGAATTGAACAGTATTTATTTCTTAAAACAGGTATCAGTGGACGGACTGTACATACGAAAATCATTGATACATCAAGCGAAGTTTTTCAGACTTCCAAAGGCTTGTTGAACTGGGCGGAAATCAAAAATATGCAGGAGGTTTCAAGGCTGATAAACTTTCTTTCTACTCATCAAATCCATAGCGAACAGGAGCTTGAAAGCAGGGCAACTTCTACCTACAACAACCGTATGATTATTGTTACTCAGCTGAATAAAACACAAGGTCAGATTGACGATCTCTCAGATCGTATCAAGCTGCTGAGAGCTTATAAAAAATATAAGCCTGTCTATGACGGTTATCGTCAAAGCGGATTGAGTAAACGGTATAAAAAAGAAAACGCTTCCGCAATAGATAAATACGAAAGCGTTGTAAAAAATCTGACGGAGCTTTACCCCGATAAAAAGCTACCAAGTGTTGAATCTTTGGAGCGTGAGCGTACTGCCCTGATAGCACAAAGAACAGAGATGAACGAAAGCTACAAGCGTATTGTTGCCGAGCTGAAAGAGATAGAATTTGCACAGACCTCTCTGAGCGAATATATGAAAAATATCGACCGTACACAGCACAGAAACAACGGCACTTTGGAATGATCATTCTTCCGATTCTGAACTGATGTTATCTGCCGCACCATCCAAAACCTCCTTGACAGCAAGGGAAATGCCGTAATTGATAAACTCGTTGACACTTGCACCAACACTTGCGGCAATTTCCTTTAGCTTTGCTCTCTCACCCTTTTTGACATACACCTTGATAACATCATAGTTTCTTGATACATAATCGTCATGTGGCTTCTGATTTTGCTTTTTGTTATACTGCTCACGGCAGTTGTCGCAGACCTTCTGACTGCCGCTTGCACGGATAAAGGGCTTGCCGCAATATTCGCATATATCCGCCTGACCGACCGTCTTAGTTGCTTCGTTGTTTTTCTTTTTTGCGGTGTAGGCTCTTGTGCGGATACGCTGCCGTTCCGCACGGCACTCCACACAGTAATCAGCATGATTGGCACTACTTTCAAATTCCTTGCCGCACATTTTACAAGTAAAAGTTTTCATATAATTCTCCCTTGAGTTTAATATTATACTTGATTATATCCCACTATTGAGTATAAGTCAAGTAAAAACAAAAATCCAAAAATCTGAAAACTGGTATTGACATTAGTACCACTATGATATATAATACATATAAATCAGATAAAGAAAGGACAGACGATAAATGAATGTAATTACGAAAATCGGAACAGTAAGCAGCATAAGCTACACCTCACGACAGGTTACAGAGGAAGTCAAAGATGAGCTTCTCTCCTTTATGCTTGAATATGCAGCCGGACAGACGGTTGCCGTCAAATGCCATGATGACAGGCTTGTCAATGAAGTCAGAGGTAAGCTGAAAGACGGTGATAAAGTTACCGTTATTGGCTTGCTGAAAGAAAGCGAGTTTTTCATTGATGAAGATACCGTTATCAGAGGTGTGTGTATTCTTACCGAGGACGATACAGTTTATCCAAAATACTTCGGTAAGGATCTGGCTTTGAAATACCGTCAGCAGGAGCTTAATATGCAAGAACTACTGAAAGTATCGGAACTGTTTGCAGACGAGAATGACCCGTTTTAACTTCTGCCCCACTGGGGCAAAAGTTAAACAGAGCAATTTAGTTTGGAGGAAATAATATGTCAGGTAACTCAAAATACTCAAAAATATACTCAAGGAATCCACGGCTAAGGAGAATACATCGCAAAATTGAAGATGCTTTATTAGGACTTGCGAGTATTGTAATGAACACTACTCTGTGTGCTATTGTACTTGCTATTGAAACAATTAGTATTGCATTAAAAATTGCTGATGTTATTTCTTACAGTTGGATATGGGTACTCTCTCCCGTGTGGATATATACGATACTATTTATCGTGATGTATTTCATACACAAGCGTATATATAATTATTATTAAATACAGGAGGTATTTACAATGTGCAGAATCATTTCAATAGCTAACCAGAAGGGCGGTGTCGGCAAGACAACAACCGCCATGAATGTTGGTGTGGCACTCAGGCTCACAGGAAAGCGTGTGTTGCTGATCGACCTTGACCCACAGGCTAACCTGTCAACCTATCTCGGTTTTACCAATGACGAGGGAGAACCGATTGACGAGCTGCCGACAATCAGCCATCTGATGATGGTAGCTATCGGTCAGGGTAAGAAGCTGACTGATGTAAAGCAGTATATCAGGCACAATGAGCTGAACGATATTGACTACATACCGTCTGACATCAACCTTGCCAATGCCGACTGCTACCTTGCCGGAGCGTTATCGAGGGAAACCGTTCTCAAGCGTATGCTGACAAGTGAGCTGATAAGCGACTATGATTACATCATTATCGACTGTCTGCCTTCTCTCGGAGTACTGCTGATGAACGCACTTGTTGCAAGCAACGGCATTATCATACCTGTTCAAGCTCAGAAATTTGCCTTTGACGGTCTTGGTATGCTGAACAGCATCTTTGATCAGGTTAAGGCTACATTGAAACCGGAACTGAGCTTGATCGGAGTGCTGCCGACAATGGTTGACCACACCAACGCAAGCAAGCGTGTTATCGAGAAGCTGAGAGAAGCCTATCCCGATGAACTGTTCAATACGGTTATCCACAGAGCCACAGAAGCCACGGAAAGTACCAACAAGCACAGAAGCCTTTGTTTATACAGAAACCGCTTGGGCGAAGAATACAAGGCGGTAGCGGAGGAAGTGACAAGCAGATTATGAATGATGAAATGTGGAAAGAAATCGGAGTTTCGTTTGTTTGAACTTGGTGCAATGGTGAAGCTGAAAGCAGATGATTTTTGTATTTGGCTTATCAATCAGCGAGAGGGCAATAAGCTGTACACTGTTGTATATGTAGATGGCAGATTCAAGCTCGAATGGGCAGCTACAGACTGCGACATCAGACGCAGATTTATGTGTCCGTCTAAAAGGTGCATTGCCCCAAAAAAGGATCTTGATAAAATCAGAAGCAAAAAACGCAGACAGGAAATAAAGGATAAATACAGCTATATCGCCTACTCTCCATTTTGGTTATCGTGCAGACGATTGAAAAAACACCTTGTGGAAAACAATGATTCTATATCCATTATAGAGGACTGATTAAGATGAAATGGGACGGAGCAGCGTATGCAGATGATATAAGGCGAGGTTTATTTCTTTTGCTGACGGATATGGAAAAACAAAAAGCAAGAATGATGAGCCACAAAGAATTTACCGAATTCTTCAAAAATCTGCATACAGGTATTATACAACACTTTGGAGGTATTCCTATTGAAGATCGTTTTGTGCCTTTCAGAATGGATTGCAAACCGGAACAAATAGAATTCGATTTCAAGCGACCTCTCAATAATTTAGGTGATACCATTATCTCCATGCCATGGAGTATGGCAGCAAGGCACATCAGATACTGGGTCAAGGAAGAAAATAGACAAAAACAGGAAACGGAGGGAAAGGCAATGACAGAATTCAATTTTGGAGCAATGATGTCACAGGAAAATCAGGTCAAGCAAATTCCTGTCGATATGCTTGTTCCGTACCATAACCACAAATTTACGCTGTACGAAGGTGAACGGCTTGACGATATGGTCGAAAGCATACGCAAAAACGGAGTTATGACACCAATCATCGTACAGCCGTTGGAGAACGGCAATTATGAAATCCTGATCGGACATAACCGTTGGAACGCTTCAAAGATTGCCGGACAGGAATGTGTTCCGGCTATCATCAAAGAAAACCTGACGGCAGAAGAAGCCGAGATTTATGTTATTGAGAGCAATCTTCTTCAAAGAGGATTCAGCGAGTTGAAGACTTCCGAGCAAGCACAGGTGCTTGCACTTCGCTATGAAAGTATGTTTTCACAGGGCAAGCGTAATGACATTATCAATGAGCTGTTAGCCCTTGAAGGCAAGTCCGAACAGAAACAAAAGCATAATTCAAGAGAGGAGGTCGGTGCGGAATATGGTTTAAGCAGGAATACCGTTGCAAGACTACTCCGTGTGAATAAGCTGCATGACGGTATCAAGGGCTGGGTAGATAACGGTGAGATGTCGGTCAGAGCTGCCGTTGAGCTGTCCTATCTCAGCGAGGACGAGCAGGAGCAGCTTTACCGAACCAACACCAGTGAAACAGGAGGAATGGCAAGAAAGATCAGCGAAAAAACAGCAAAGCAGCTTAGAGCTGCCTCCGATCAGGACGATGTATCCGGTCAGATGGCAAGCATTCTGAACGGAGAAGAAAAAGAAAAGAAGCCGTCAGGCAAATCCATAAAGATTGACGGCGAAGTTTTCGAGCGGTATTTTACAAATATCGACAAAAAACAAATCAGTTCTATTGTAGAATCAGCATTGAGAATGTATTTTGATCGCAAATCCGTTGACCGATGTGACGATTTGTGATAAAATTCTATCGTTAGAATAATAGGAGTGTGTTTATCAATGAAAACAATGAAGAAAATGTTATGCATCCTGACGGTATGTATCCTGTGCCTGACAATGACTGCCACAAGTGCTTTTGCCTATGGAAAACGTCTGAACGCTTTGTCAAAAGATGAGGTTTTTGAGTGTATATGGAATTTAACCAGTCCGGGCTTAGAAGCTTCGTTAATGTATGAAGAATGTAAAACTTTTGTTGAACAGTTGGAGATGCCCAACAAAAATTATTACGCATCGGATGGATATAACGATTTTGTGGAATGGTATGAAAGCAAAAATGGGAAGATGGAAATACATACTTACAATGAAAAAGTAATCGAATACTTAAAAGAGCATCCGGGTACAGAACTTATGTGGAGCAGTGGGAGCAGCAAGCGTATTGACGGCAAATTGTATATCGAATACACGGTTTACGATTTAAATATCTTAGTCGATAAGACTACTCGTACATTAGATATGCCCCAAATGCAATATAATTCCAACAATATATCTGCTTTAACGGTTTGGACTTACGATGTAGCTGACAATCAGTTCATTGGTAAGGATATTAACGGCAACACCGTAAAAAAAGTTTATGCCTACAGCAAGCCGTATGGAGTTGAAGAAATGTCAAGCACATCTGAAACAGTAGAATCAAGCAGTATTTTTTCAAATTCCAATGCCTCTAAAATAGAGAGCAGTGTGCTTACTGAACCGGTTACAGCGAGTGATACAGCCGATCATCCTGTTGAAGAATCTGCAATCGAAGAATCTACAGTAATTGAGTCGTCAACATCAGAAGCGGAAAGTACAAACAATGATAATACAACAACAGTTGTTATTATTGTGATAAGCGGTATCGTGATAGCTGCTGTGTTTGTTTTCCTGATTATCAGACAGAAAAAGAAAAGGACGGTGTAATTATGAATAAGAAGATTTTCAGCACAACAAGAGCGAATCCCAGTCTTGCCTACTGCTACATAGAGGAATGTGTCAACGAGCCTGACAATAAAATGTATCGTTATTATCATTGGGACAGCAAGCACAGAATGTATTCCGAAAGAACGCTGATTATGGACGAAGCGAAGCTCGTCAATTACCTGATGTATCAAAACTCTGAATTTCTTATGAAGCTTCTCAATGAAAAACAGCTTTACAGGTACGTAATGAGAAAAGTCAGAGCATACAGCAGAGCAGTAGAATACCAGACTAACGAACTTTGCAAATCCGATCAGGAAATGCAGCTTGCCCTCCGGCTCGGCAACATGGACAAATACGCAGCACTGGAACGGAGCAACCGACACAAAGCAGAGGAAATGCTCAAAGATAGCTTTTACGCAGCATAACAAAACAGCCGCCCACTTCGGGCGGCTTTATTTGTGCCTTAAAATCGTCTGTAAGGCGGTTTTACTGTCATTCGACACTTTATACTCATTTACTTCTAAAAGCCATCAGAGGGCTTCTGAGAGCATCTGACGGCTATTCTATGTTATTGTTGTTACGGCGATTATGTTTACTCTTCTCCTGACTGCTTTCAGGTTCTTGCCGTTTGGAAGAAGGCTTATGACCGAGGATTGCTTTTTTTCCCAAATAAAACGGTTTTTGACTGCGTGGTTTAGAGGACTTGGTGGTAGCGGTTGTTTGTGAGTTTTCAGGTTGAGTGATCGCACTTTTTTCTTCCAAAGTATGTACTCCTCTTGATGATAATAGTTTATCAAGAACCTGTTCCAAAACTCTAAAATTGTTACATCTATCTAAAAGCCTTCTGTTTTTGCTACTACCCTCCAAAACTAAATCATAAACTTTTTGTGCACGTCTTTGTATTAACTCGGAATTCGCACGACACCATTTTAATTCTTTCTGCATAACTATTCTTCTGCCAATTTCATTTTTGGGACAGTCTTTATCGGTGCTTATATCAATTTTTTGCAACAATGATTCGTGAATCGGGATCATATTATTTATATTTAACGCAGCAATAACTAAAGGAGCACCATGATCGTCTTTTCTTGATTCATCCAAGATTTTTATACAATCTATGCCATGAACCTTGTTATTGGTAAACTTGTCCTTTTTATCCGCAGAAGTAATAGGAATACAATACTTACGCTGATTCAGCATAATAACTATTCCCAAGAAGGGACGATTTTCTTTTCCAATTTGAGGGGATACAGACATTATTTTGCGTTCTTTTTGGGATAAATCTCGTATGTATTTCAGATCAACTCTGTATAAATCAAATATTTCCATCTGTGTAAATTGCTCCTAAAAATGATAATTAAAAAGGCTGTGCCGAAACACAGCCTTAAATCCTAATTCGCACGGTAGGGCTCCCGTCTTGTAACGCTCCAAATTATTTTATATGGTATGGCTCCCATCTCTTAACGCTCCAAATTATTTTATATGGTATGGCTCCCATCTCTTAACGCTCCCAATTTAGCACGGTAAGGAATTGACCGCTAACAATACGTTTGACTGGAATGAATTTACATCATATAGAAAACCAATCTCTTTTTGTTACTATTATTATATGCCATCTTTCAGAAAAAATCAATAGTGTTTTAGGATTATTTCTACCAATAAAAGAGCAAGAATTTGTGCCATTCGCTTCTGTCCGCATTTCTGGTATATTTTTTCTGAAATATGCGGTAACTTTATTTTTGAAATATCATCTGAGAGCATTTTTATTACCTCATATTCATCCACTTATATTCGCTCCTATCAGATCGCTTTATTTTCTACTTTTTGCGATAATCAATAAAACGGCAGATCGTCATCATTGGGAATGTATTCTTCATTCTGCCCTGCCGATAAGTCGCTGTTGCCCGATGAGCTACCGTTATCTTTGTCTTTGCGTTCCACAAATTCAAGCCTGTCGGCATAAACCTCAAAGGTATAACGCTTGATACCGTTTTCGTCCATATATGAGCCTGTTCTGACAGAACCCTGTACACCGATACGCTGTCCTTTGCTGAAATACTTACAGAGAAATTCCGCAGAGTTTCTCCAAGCAACAACATTGATAAAATCAACTTGTTTTTCTTCGCCCTGTTTTGTGTACGCTCTGTCAACGGCAATCGAAAATCTTGATACGGCAATGCCTGATTGTGTGTGCTTCAGTTCAGGATCGGCGGTAATCCTTCCTACTAATGCGATAACATTCATTTGACTCTTCCTTTCATCTTTGGAGCTGTCCGTTTGTACAGCTTTCTGATTTTTTGATTGGCATTTACATTAGATGACTTGTCATAGGTTTTTCTGTAGCCGGTTCTGCTTCCGATCTGAATTATGCTGTTGAGTAGTCGAAGATATCCATTTCTATCGGCTTTCATTATTTCACATTCCTTTTCTTTGATACTGATATGTATGCTGCAATAATTGACAAGGACAATATGCCCATACTAAGCACAAACGACAAATTTTGATTGTCACCTGTTGTCGGTGTATCCTGCGGAGCAGATTGTTGAGAATTATCGGTTGTACTTGATTCAGACGGTTGGGAACTATCAGGAGTGCTTGATTCGGGTTCATTCTCTGCAAGGACATTGATTGTAATGTTATACGGTTCATTTTCATAGTGAGCATTAACTCCCAAAGCAGTATCACGTCTATCGTCCGATTCGTTATTGTAATAGTCCCATTTGAATTCAAGTTCATAAACGTTATCTGTTTTTGGTTCAATCAAATACACATCACTGTCAAAGGCAGCAGATGTTACCCATTCATTTTCAGATCCAAGTATATATAATCCGTCCTTCTTGATTCGTACATCAAGGGGTACGGCAAATTTGTTTTCATCTTCAATGATTACCTCGCATTCTTTTTGCATTTCGGAAGAATTACGCACGGTAAAGCAGTAATAACCCGTAACACCGGGATAAACAAGCTGATTGTTAAGTTCGTTTCTTTCAAAAAGATCAATCATGGTGCTGTCCGTCCAAGCATAGTTGTTGTCAAACACAATAACATCACTGTCTGACGTAGCTGCGGAAACATTCAATACAGCAGCCGATAAAATAATCGCTGTTGTGGCTGCCGCGAGAGTCAACTTCTTCATATTCATATAATAATTCCTCCTTTGCTAAAAACGGCAGGCGGAGTGCCTTGGCTGTTATAAAACAAGGCACTCTGTCGCCGTTTGGTCAGATTATATCAGAGCAAAGTATTGTGCGGCATTGTATTAGTCAACCTGAGTAGCCGAAGCAGAAACAGATACTTTCAGTTCAGCAGCCTGTTTTGCAGCTGTCTTTGCAGTGCCATCCTCACCGTGCAGAGCAATATGTGCCTGATGTGCAAGAGCAGTATCAACTGTATCGCCTGCATTTGCACCCGTCAGCTCATAAGCCCAGTACCAGTGCAGATCATAGTCAACGACACCCTCAACAGCAGTACCTTCATTGACAGGCTTCGTTTTATCACCTTTGCCTGTTGTTTCATCAATTTCATAAAAAGCGTTGCCATTAGCATAGTAATAAACGGCGGTGTCATTTGCCAGATCATCAAAGTTGCCGTCAATCGTTACTTCTTCCAGTGCCAGACCTGTCGCACCAAGACCTGTCGGATCGTTGACTGTATATGTAGCACCTTTTGTCAGTACAGATGAATAGAATTTATCATCAATACCGTCAGCATTGGTATCAAGACCGTAGATAAGCGGAACTGTCGAATCAGCTTCGCCGCCTGAAAGCTGATTCACATCAAGCTTGATGATAGCATCTGTTTCAGCATGACTCTTTCCGTCCTCGGCTGCACCTGCTTCCATCTTGATTTCCAGACCGCCGTGTGTACCCGGAGCTGCTACCTTGTCGGTATTGACAGCTTCAACAGTATTGCCGTCTGTTCCTTTGACTGTACCAAGACCTGTAGTACCCGAATATGCGGTTGAGAACAGAGATACGCCCTCTGCCAGTTCTTCGGTTGTAAAGGCGGTTCCGCCGTCCTTTGATACCTCAGCAGTAAAGAAGAATTCTGCTACACGGGGAGATTTGCTGCCATCATCGCCATCAGTACCTGCAATACCGATAGACTGATGGTATTTTGCGAATGAAGCCATACCAATAGCTGTGCTTGCGACTGCTGCAAGAGAAGCAACAGCGATCATTCTGCGGACAAGACCTTTTTTTGACATTGCGTTTTTCATAAGTAATTACCTCTTTCATAAATGTATTTTTTGACACGGGTTTTGGGAGCGGTGTCTGACTCCGTTGCTTGTATGACATCTCAGCTCACAGGCTGAAGATTATCAACTGTTTGTTCTCCATCGGTATTTTGGGATTGGAGCTTTGAAAGCTTATAGTTAATAGCATAGGCAAGCGTGTTTTCAACCATAAACAGCAAAAGCAAAATGCTCACGAGCGTTACAACACCGTAAATGCTGTTCAGAAATTCAAACAAGCCTGCACCGTTCTTTAGGTTATACACCTGTTTACCCTTGATTTGACCTGCTTTGACACTATAACGGTCGATAGTGTTATTGTTGTCGCCTTTGAAGATATATACGGTTTCACCTGTGTTTTTGTCTGTCGTTTTGTCATAAACTCTATGAGTGACATACGATTTACCGTCAAAATATGTTGCTACATCACCGACATCAACAGACGTATTGACCTCTGTTTCATTCAGATTTCTGCTGACAACTACATCGTCTATGTTAATGTTTGGCTGCATTGAGCCTGACAAAATAACATAGTAGGCGAGATTCGAGAGCCGCAGCAGGAAGAATCCGACAAAGCATAAAACCAGATACAGCCCTATGATAAAGTAAGTAACAGCACGGATTATCTTCAAGGCTTTGACCACCCTCAATAAAACCACCTCCTCTCAAACGAATATCTGATGTTATATGTTGTTCTGACGAATCGACTTGTAAAGCGATCTGTCATACGAAACACCCCAATTTCTGCTTGTACTGCTTTCAAGCGTTATGACCAGTTTAATGTTTTGTGCGTTGGCATAGGGCAGCCGCAGCTGCTTGCCTTTTACGATTTTACTGTCTTTCAGATAGCCCTCTGTAGAACCGCCGACAATGCGTATCTGATAGGTGTACTCTGCAGGAAGGTTGACGAGAACGGCGAAATCACCTTGCGAAATGTTATAGTAGTTACTTTCCAGATCTGCATTACTCTTGTAAAACTTTGTTTGCTGCATTCGTATCTGATCAACATTCATATTCTTGACTTGTACAGACAAATTGCCGTTTTTACCAATAATCTCATCATACAGACTCATTGTTGTCTGATCGTCCTCGTTAAACTCGATTGTCAGCGTTTTGTTTCTTGTAACAGCATGGATACGGTGCGTGAAATAAGTAACATGAGCCGCATTTGTTCCCGTATTATAGTCCTGTGCCAATATGCGGTATTCGTAAGTATACCCCCTTTGCAGTCCCTCAAAGGTAAAGGTATAGGCAGCTTGATAGGGACTTTCAGCAGATGAAACGGTTCTCCAAGATGAGCCGTCATAATATTGCAGCGAAGCTAACGGCGAATAGGCATATTCAACCCTTGAACTTGTGCAGTTCGGCTCAACAGCATCGTCAATGTAAATATGTTCGATCTGTTGGTACGCAACATTGTAAATGATCATTCCATCTGTACCCATTTCCAGATGATCGGATAGTTCATCAGCTTTATCAGATACAATGGTCGTAGATATTGCCCTGTTCAGTTTTGTGCCAATAAGCTGATAATTGGAATCCAGTTTTTTAGCAAAGGTAAAGTTTTCAAGCTGAATTTTGATTTCCTGACCGTCCAAAGTGGTATGCTTCATGTATATTTTGAAGGTAATAGGAAGATCAGGCAGTTCGTTCAAAGGTACATTTCCACCCAGTCTGAACATGACAGCATCCGAAGCCCAATCTGCAACGTCAGCACCAAAGGTAATGTCATACATTGAATCGTACATTTGAAGATTTTTTGAACCCTCAACGGCATTCATCGTATGGTCAAAGCTGCCGTCAATATAAACATCTATCTTATCAAACACAAATCTCATATCTGTCGTAGTACCGTCAGGCAGCAAAACATTTGAGAACTGCAGACCTGTCACTTGAGAATTATCAATCCACAAGTAGGTCGTGAAGGAATCATGTCCCTCGTTCAGAACAATAGTATTGTTGTTGTAATCAGTAAAGGCATTTCCGCTGCCCCAAGGATAATAAATCGATTTGAAAGCAACCTTTTCAAAATCAACGATTTTATCATTCCGCAAATAAGTCACAGTATCGCCGTTTTCGGCTGTTACATCAACATAACTGAAAATATTTTCAGGATACTTTGTGTAGTCACCGTGCTGTTTTAGTTCGGAAATTTCCGCTTTGTAATTGGATTTTGCAGCGAGTGTCGATACGGTTTTATCCAAAAAATAAGTACCTGATATTTTTCTGATATCCAAAGGTTGATCGGAAAAGTTATCCGTTGGTTCAGAAGAATGGTATTTTATCCAACTGCGGAGAACATTGTCATCCTTGATGTAGTTTTCTATGCTTTCCGACTTTGGAAGTTCGATAACAAAAAGCACAGATTCATCTCCGCTTGCATTATGTCCTGTTACCGTAACCGTTTTTATACCGCCATACAGAAAGGGATTGTTTGAATCGTAGCTCGTACTCAGAGATACATTATTTGTCGTCTTGAAATCTTCGCTTGTCAATTCTTTATCGATTGTCTTGATGACAACTGTACCATCTGCGGACGCTTCACCATTCTGCTCTGTTATATCCTCTGTGTAACAGAAAGTCTTTCCGTCACCCTCCAGAGTGATTGTGTAATCTGTAACATTCTGCACACGAAATTTCAAAGAAACGGGCGATGTTTCATTCCACCGCATTGACCATGCACTTGTATTGTTATGATCTGTTGTATGCAGCATATTCTGTGTAATGGTGTACTTGGGATAACTGTAATTTTTCTCCGTATTCGTTATCTTTTCTACAGTTGTTTTATCGGTTTCAAAAGGTTCATACCCCTTTGTGTCATCGTAATAAGATTGACTGCCGCCGAAAGCATCCGTTGATACCGTATCGAAACTGTAGCCGTTGATTTCGTATCCTGTTGGATAAACAAGGCTTGTTGCCCATCCCAACGGATCGGTTGTTGTGCTGTTCAGACGCATAGCGATAACATTGGTTCTTCTGCCATCCTCGGAGCTAATGCAGCCTATAATAGCATAAGTTGTACCGCCTATGTCCTGTACAGGCAGCTCCGTATAGCTGCTTTCGGGAAGATCGTTGGCAAGATACCCTTCGTTTGCAAGCAGTGTTTTGATTGACTGCTTGAAATCTTCTGCATTATCTGAAAAAATCGGATTTTCGTACAAATGCACTGTATCTGTTGGATCAGGTAATACTGTTCCATTCGGTGTTATCTTCCATCTTACTGTTTTGCCGACAATATCGGTAAATTCATTGACAAGAATATACTCATCAACAATCGTAACAATGGTGTTTTGGCTGTAAGCTCCGTCATCATCACCGTCAATCGGTGCTTGGAAGGGTATCAGACTTGACTTGTTAGTGATTTTAGCCGTACCGCCGCTTTTTGTTGTGTAACTGTCGATTGACTCCATACTAATGTCATACACTTCATAGATCGTACCCTTTTCACGCTGTAAGAGCCGAGTTAATACATAATCCTTAAATAGCTGTTCGCCAATTGAATATTCAGACCACCATTCAGGAATAGTTTCTTCGGAAATGGTATTTTCTTCAAAAAGCATGGCTTCAAGATCTACTCCAAAGCAAGCATCCTCTTTCATATCGGTTGCTGTCAGAACATATCCGCCATAATCTCCGAATGTATCAACAGTCGATTTCAGAATACCTTTCAGTTCATCTTTGTCAGCATATTCAAAAAGGTTAAACTCGTTGTATGTCTGCTTTTTGGCTTCGGTGATATACATTGGTGTAACCACATTGTTATAACGCAGACCAAACTCCGGCTGTAAAATATCGGGATAGCCTATATATTTGGAATGAGTAAGATCATTTGCTTCGGAATATTCTCTTCGTACTGCAGCATCAAAATCATTGATCCTGATACTTGCTGAATTTGATATTCCTTGAATACTGCTGTCCGTAGAAAAAGTTCCGATACCTACAGGAACCGTTTCCTGATTACCGGAAAGGTCAATAATATAGTTGGTGGTTATATTATCAAGACTTTTTGCATCAGGAATGACACCGTAATTGATACCGTATTCCGTAATCGCTTCTTCGTCCTTGCCGATCAGACACGAGATATACCCATTGCCGAACATATTGGCAGCCTTGATTTGTCCGTAGTTTACCCAACCGACACAATCGGAAGTCTGTCCCGCTATTGCTGTAATCTGACCTTGCGTACAGTTGGTTTCTATATCTGCAAGGTTTTCGACACTTCTGATCGTGTTGCAGGCATTCGTAATGCCGTCAATATTGACTGTACCGCCGCCTGTCTGAGTAACGGTTATCGTTCCATCGTTGACAGCATTGTATATTTTTGACTGTTCATAACGGTTCTTCGGCGTATACTGTATGCCTGACGCATCAACATTGCAGTTGCTTTTGATACTGATATTTGAACTGTTCAGCACAATTTGCTTAAAGTTGTATGTACTTGTATTGGTTTCTGCTCCTCTTGATATTCCGGCTGCTACGACCGGAGCATTGTTGATCTCAATATCCATAGAACCAATGTTGTAACAATTCTGTGAAATGCCGTAAGACTCATTCAGGTATTTGTCTTTGGCTGAAGATATTCCGCAAATTACTGACTCAGCTGATGTATCAGCATTAACGATAGACAGGTTTGAGCTATTGACCCACTCTTGATGAGGATAAGATGAATGACAGCTTGTAATTCCTGAATAATTGATATAACCAACATTCAGATTCTCAAGATGAATGCTGCTGCCGTTATGCTTATATCCGTAATCATTAGGAATAAACGAAGAACATCCCGTGAAGGTAAATGGATACCGAGAAACCACATTCTTAACAGTTATCGTATTATCAGCCGTTAAATTGACGTGTCTGCCGGACAATCCGGAGTCGATACCGTTATTGATGAAAATCCCACGGTCACTCGATGAGCTTTCGGAAGATGTGACATTATCAATGGTAATAACAGCTTCTGAGTGGAGAATATCCGTCATTTCGGGATTGTTATAATTCCGTTCGGCGGTGTAAAAAAATGTGTTGTATGTGAATTTATAGATCCGGGAAATATTCTTAATGTCTATATTGCCCGTTACACGAATATTGTTAGAAGTATTGGCTATCGCATAAGGAAAACAAGCTGTTACTGTCAGGTTGTATGCGTGAATGTCACGAATATGGATATTGCCGTAATTGCTGAAAGAAGAACCGTAAATATTCAGATCATTATTACAGTTATAACCGATTACATTCAGATCACCGACTTGTAAGCCGTAGGAATCATAAATCGTCAGTCTGTTACGATTGTCAATGCCATCCGCAAATTCAACAGTCAGATTTCCGTAGTTGATACTTTTTCGGGAACCTGCTGTTCCACCAATAACACATAAGTCATAAAAGGCAGGTATTTCATCATGCTTGCTTTTACTAAATACAACATCGCCGTAATTGATATATTCTCTGTCTATTCCTCCCCCCGCCAAAAGCGAGAAGTCAAGAGAATAACCGTTTCTGATTTCTACATTTCCAAAGTTAGCAGAACGCTTATACCCTGTTCTGATTCCGGTGAATGAACGAATATAAGCGTTATCACCGATAAAAATATCCCCATACTGATAATATTCATCATCAAGACGGTCATAGTATCCCGTTAAATTAACAGTATTTATGTAATAGCTGCCGTCCAGATTCAGGTTTGTATAGCACCTGTTCTTTTTGACTATATACGGAGAATTATCCGTCCATGAATGGCAGGCACTGCCCCATAGTGACAGGGTGAAATAGGGAAATGCAATACCATCACAATCAACAAATCTGACAATATTATTTTGGATACCGTTGACAGTACTACCCATAAGTGAAATGCTGCTGTCTCTGCTGCCATAGACCTTATTTAACCCCATTTTTACATAAGTTTGATTGGTCGTGTTTTTGCATTCGGAAAGAATAGGATGAATGTTGACTTTACCATAGGCAGTAACATCATTCTGATATGTGCCAAACAAAGATTGCCCTACACCATCAACAATATAGGTATTCCATGTTCCTCCAAAGAATATCGTATGATTGCCGGAATTGTTCGGGAACAATCCGCTCGTTGTGCCATCAATCAAAGCATTTTCTGTAATCGCAATATTGATTCCTTTATATCCTAAAGCACAGGAGGATTTCATAGATGTATCGTTACCGTAATACTTGCCCGAAAATGTGCAGTCGGTACAGTTCTGTCCCAATACTCCGGCACAAACTTTATTGCGGAAGTTATATTCACCGTCTGCAAGGCTGTTGACGACATTTTTGCCGAGTCCGTATAAATAAACCTGATTACCGTAAGCATTGGCAGATACACGGCTGATAGAGTGTTCAATCTCGCACCCCATACCATAGGCAGGATTGATGTAATTAAGATTGGATTCAAATCGTGTATAGCAAACACAGTCCGAACAGGTATAAGCAAGCGGATAGAAATTCGTAAAAGAATGACCAACCACAAACAAGCTGGAAATAGACGAGTTATGAGCTTCTTTTGCCATAGCTGACCAATAATAATCTCCACTGTTGCCGACACTTACATCGATCGTCATTGAAGTATGGAAGTTTTCAAGCGTTTCGCCGATATAATAGGAATTATATGTTGTATATCGGGCAACATTTGAATTCAGAATGAATTGACCGCCGATCAGATAGACATTTGACAAATCGGCTTTCTTTGCAAATTTTCCGTTTTTGATCGTCAGATTCAGCAGACCATAGCACTTTGTTACACCAAGATCAATGCTGCCGCAAATATCGGAAATATCCGTCAGTGTACCGTCAAGCTCAAAGCTGCCGTTTGGTATGTAATCAATAACAATATTGCTCAGATCAATAGATTTTGTCAGCCTTGCTTTGTCATTTCTTGCACATTTAATGAGCCACAAAAAATTAGGTACGCTGCTGATCAGATACACACCGTTTTCGTCCTGTTCGGGCTTGCCGAGAGTCGGATAAAAGTCAATATAAATTTCATAGTAATTGTTATAATTTCTGCTTGTGCTGTAGTTAGTTCTCGGAGTGGTATAAACATAGGCATTTTTCCAGATATTGTATTCCTCGTCAGATTGTGGGACAGTTCTGTTGACATGACTGTTATAAATTACCTGTTCCTCATTGGTCAGGACTTTGATATACATTGGTGTACTTGAAAATACTTGTTTATATTGCTGATTGAAGTGACTGCCGGTACCGAGTATTTCTTCAAGCTCTGACGGTGTATGGCACGTTCCGTCCTGATCGTAAGGATATGATGTAGAATACGCTGTGCCGCCGTTGCTGAAATTTGGAAGATATTCTGATAAATGCAGAAATTCGTACAGAGGTAACCCTGTGCCGTTGATCTGATTGGCATTGCCTGAATATTTCCAACCGACCATACAACGGCTTTTGTTGGTATCGGTTGTCAGATCATAGTTCCTGCTCGGTACATAGTACGATGACAGTTGATGTTTGAGGTAGTAGCAGTTTGTAACAGTACCATTATTGACAGTTGCTATCGGCTGCGGTTCAGAATATGAGCCTGACTGCACATCAATCTGTATCCATGCATCCGCATAGCATCTCTCGATCGTGCCGTAGTTTTCCGCCGATATTCCGCCTGCGGTAGCGTTGGAGATTCTCATAATCGAGGTAAATTTACTATTCACGTAACAATTACGAATCGTACCGTAATTACGTCCGCAAAGAAAACCTGCGTCAGCTCCGACAACATAGGGAAGATCAACTGTCATAGATGTGACACCAATGTTCTCGACCATACCGTCCGAACCGATATAGCCGAACAATCCGAAATAACCGATGCTGTCATAATCGGCGGCAGTTTCTCCATTAATAGACAAACCATTGATTTCAAAATTCTGTCCATCAAAGCTGCCGTTAAACGGATAAGTGTTTGTACCTATGGGCTTGAATTTAGTATTTGTATACCTTAGTTCTGTTCCCAATACATAGTCGGCTGTGCTGTAATAGCTTTGTTCGGCTGCTGTTTCAGAATCTGCTGTATGATTCACAAGAGCTGAAAGTAAATCAAGTTCATCGTTACTGCATACGGCAATTCTGATTTCTTCCGGCGGTGCAGAAAATGCACTGCCCGTTCCGTACAGATCACGAAATTCCGTCAAAGTTGTATAATCAAGTCCCTGATAGCCTGTTAATGCCTTGAATTCATTGTAATCGGGCAGTTTTCCAATATCATGAATATCGGAAGATTTAGCAACGATAGCATTGTAGGTATCCTCATCCCAAGTAAAAGGCTCATATTCGGGATCATCTTCCTGCGACAGCTTTGCCATTGTTGAAGGAGCTTCTGCTGCGGCTGTCATACTTCCTGCAATTGGCAAGCCTGTGATAAGCAGGCAGCTTGTCAGAATGGAACTGATAATTTTCTGTAATGACCTTCTCGTTTTTCTCTTCAAGCCTGATCTCTCCTTTCTCATTCCCACGGAAGCCTGTCAATATTCCAGAACTTAATGGCTTGATTCCATTGGACGGCTTCAACCTCAACGGCAATATCTACAAATTGTGCTTCATCCTCGGGTGAGAGAAGATCAATGGCGTCTTCTCCTGCTGTACAAGCTGTAATCGCTGTAAATAAGCGTGATTCATCTTTCAGAGCTTCACAGCAGTAGATATATCCGTCATCAGAGCGATTATCGAAAAAATTACTGTCCAGTGTGTACTTTGACAATGCTTTCGGAGTGATTACATCCTGCCCTGTGCTGTCTGTGTGCTGCCATGATTCAGTAATGCGGAAACGGCAATAACATTTTCCTTTACCTGTATACTCAATATTCAGCTTGAGCGATGGATAGTCGTTTGCTGATAGTCTGAAAACACCATTTGAGTTTGACAAATCTTCTGATGTCACACTGTGTTCTGTACCATCCGATATGTAGGTCAAAACAAAATTGACATCAAAATCCTGCAATTCTGCCTTATAAGACATTTCTTCCTCATCAAGGTATTTTGCTTTTGATGTATTTATCACAACTGCACCAATACCGAGTGACACAATCAGCAGGATACCAATACAAAAAACGGAGAGTCTAATCCATTTTTTCTTTTCTGTTATCAAGAAAATCCCTCCTTAGTCTGCCTGTTCAAAGGTGTATTGAAGTGTAAATTTTTCTGTTGGTACACCTTCTGTTAACTCTGATAACTTCCGGCTGTTTTCATCTGCAACACCATTTCCGTCCATATCAGGAAAAACAGCATCATGTTCAGCCCATATCACCATAGTGAATGTCTTGCTTTCGCCAATACTGAATGTACAATCCGAAAACGATATACTATTTGTATATATCTTTGTGCTTTCGAGTGTTTTGATATTACTGTCTGTATATAGCGATTGTAAAATATCGTTTGTATCAGGCAAAATAACATAGAATACTCTGTCATCTTCCGTTTCACGACTAACATTCAAAAAGCAATTGGTTACTGTTTCCGAATGGTTTGTAACGGTTATTGTATGCGTTTGATATGCGTCCGGCAGAAAGCTGTTCGGTATATACTCATCTTCGACTTTCTCAATATCACTAAGCTTTGTGGTAGCATAAGCTTTGAAATTAACGGTATCTGTCGGCTTGCCGTCAATCTGAACGTCAAAGGCTGCTGTACGATGAACAGCTTTATTGCTGCCGGCTGTGTCTGCTGTGAGCTGCATTTGCACGGTGTTTTTTGAGTAGGAATACAATATTCCTGACATAAGAGCAGCACCCAAAACCACTATCAAAACTGTTGCGATAATCGGTATGGAATACTTTCTTTTAATCATCAATACCAACCCCCTGACTTTTATTTTGATTCTGAGCCTGCTGTTTTGAACGTTCCTGCTTTTCCTGCGGAGTTTCTTTTCTGGCGGCGGATAAAATCATTTCTTTGCCGAAATAATGCGTTCTCGGCTTTTTTTCGGTGCTTTGCAGGCGTTCGGCGGCTTCTGCGTTTAGCTCGTCTGTCAGATCGGCAAGTCTTTCTGTTTTATCCGCAAGCTCGGCTGCAAATTCAAACGGCTGTGCCAGTATTGCCTTTGCCGATTCAATGTCAATATCGGCTTGTTCTAACTTTTTGCGTGCATCATCAAGGTGCTTTTCAATGCCGATAGTCAGTTTTTCAAACTTATTAACATTGACAGAGGGCATTGTGCTGAGTCCAACGGAATATTCTAACTCACCCTTGATAATTCCACGAATACATTCATTAACCGTATCGTAGGCGGCAAATATCTTGAAGCCGTATATCTCACCGATAGGAAATGCCCTGTCACGGTCGGTATAGACAATATCCAAAGCTGTTTTTAGTGCTTCGGCAACTTCTTTTCTGTCAGTGTACATAGTACCGTTTATTATCATGGAGAAAACAGGCTTGCCTTCCTCATCGAATGGAATCGCCTTGCATTTTTCAAAATCCTGCTCCAGTTTTTCTATCCTGACGCACATCTGTTCACGCTTTTCGGGATAAGCAGCAACCTTGTCCTCCAATTCAAAATGTGTATCACGGTATTCCTTTTCAAAAAGCTGCAGCTCCTTGACCCTGTTTTCAAGCGTGAGCTTTTCTTTGATACGCTCATCGCCTGTGCATAGTGCTTTTATTTCAGAATAGGTTAAGGCTTCCTGATCGACATCGGAACAGGTACGGGCAGGAGATTTTGAAGTAATGACCTGACTGATAAAACGCTGTTTTGTTTCCAAAAGCTGATAGGAATAAGCATCAAAGGTTCCTTTGGTGACATAACGATATAAATGCACTTTTTCGTTAATGTTGCCCTGTCTGACCATTCTTCCTCTGCGTTGCTCCAGATCAGACGGTCTCCACGGCACATCAAGATCGTGCAGTGCTATCAGCCTGTCCTGCACATTTGTACCTGTTCCCATTTTGGCGGTACTGCCGAGCAGCACTCTGATCTCTCCCGAACGAACCTTTTCAAAGAGATCGGACTTTTGTGCTTCGGTTTTCGCATCATGGATAAATGCTATCTCCTCTTTTGGTATGCCCATAGCCACAAGTTTGCTTTTAATATCGTCATATACACAAAATGTTCCGCTTTCTTCAAGAGAATCTATGTCAGCCATAGACTTCTCATCCGTTTCGCTGTCCTTGCTGCTGTCGGTCTGATTTGGCTTTGGCACACCCAAATCGCAGAAGATGATCTGTGTCAGTTTGTCTGCGGCGGTGTCCTGCCAGATCTGAAAGACATTGTTTACACACTGATTAAGCTTTGTGTTCGGATTGTCCTCCAGCGTTGGATTCACCAATCGGGGATCAAGTCCGACCTTACGACCATCACCTGTTATGCGAAGCATATTATCTACATGAGGTTCAACTTTTCCGTTCTGAACATCGTCAGCTCTTGCAGAAAGCTCTGACACCATATCTTGCTGTAATGGAGTAGGATCTGCATTGACAACATGAAGTTCACATTCAGGAACAGGCAGTTTCAGGCTGTCACTTGTCCGCACATCTGCACATTGCTTGAACATCGTCATCAATTCAGGCATATTAGCATAACTTGCAATTCGTGTACGGGCTTTGAATTTATCGCCTGTCGGAGCAAGCTCGTAATCTGTTTTCTGTTTGCCGAAAACAGATACCCAGTTATCAAAATTCTGCATACCGTGTGCCGACAGGAAATCGTACTGCAAGTACCTCATCATGGTATGAAGTTCCGTAATAGAGTTGCTGACAGGTGTTCCGGTTGCGAATACAACACCTTTACTTCCTGTCTTTTCATCAAGGTATCGGCACTTCATAAACAGTTCTGTTGCTCTTTGAGAAGTCCTGCCGGAAATGCCGGATACATTTTGCAGCTTGGTCACAGACATGAGATTTTTGAACTCGTGAGCTTCGTCCACAAACAGCTTGTCTATACCCAATTCCTCAAAGTACAAGGTATCGTCTTTTTTGGATGAGGACAGCTTTTCAAGCTTCTGCTGCAAGGATTTTCTTGTGCGTTCCATTGCTTTGACCTGAAAGCTTTCACCGCTTTGTGCCTTAAGTTCAGCGATTCCCCTTGTTATATCTTCAATCTGTTCTTTATACATTCGCTCCTGACGTTCGGGGGAAAGCGGTATCATGCCGAGCTGCGAATGACCAATAATGACAGCATCATAATTGCCTGTTGCTATTCTTGCAAGCAGCTTTCTTCGGTTCTGCTTTGTAAAGTCCTTTTTGGTTGCCACAAGGATATTGGCGTTGGGATAAAGCTTCATGAAGTCAGCTCCGACCTGTTCCGTCAAATGGTTCGGAACAACAAAGAGTGACTTGCTGCACAGTCCTAACCGCTTGCTTTCCATAGCTGTTGCGATCATCTCAAAGGTTTTTCCTGCTCCCACACAATGTGCAAAAAGCGTATTGCCACCGTAAATAGCGTGTGCAATAGCGTTCTTTTGGTGCTGATGAAGCTCTATAGAAGCGTTCATGCCGTGGAATTGCAGATGAGAACCGTCATATTCTCTCGGACGAACACAGTTAAATTGCCTGTTATACAAATCGACAAGCATTTTTCTCCGTTCGGGATCCTTGAAAATCCAGTCCTTGAATTCTTTCCTGATAGCTTCTGCTTTTCTCTTAACAAGCTTTGTCGCTTCAATGTCCATAACCTTTTTATCCTTTGACGGATCATCAGGATCGGGAATGGTTTTTGTAATGTTCGGAATATGCAGATTCAGCACAGCTTCAAAAATGGTGTAGGCGTTTTTTGCTTTTGTACCAAAAGTCTTATCGGTTGTTACGGAATGATCGACAGATTTATTTGTAATGTTCCATTTGTTTGTATGGGGAGAATAGTCTATTTCAATATTCTTTCGTCCTCTCAGCTGCCACGGAAAGCGTGGAGGACAGTCTGCACGATGTTCATTGGCTGTTTTGAAGGTTTCGTACATAAACTGCTGATAGATCTCTTTCGGTATCCAAGTCGCACCGCATTCAATATCAATTTCTCCTGCCGTAAGCGGAGTAGGAACAGCAGCTTCAAGAGCCGGAACATTATCCGCAAAAACGCTGTTGTTTTCAGCTGCAAATTTAGCCGCACTCAGCTTTGCGTAAATATCACCCGAAAGATATTCCGAAGCCGTCTGATACACGATGTTATCACCGTGCGACAGTTCAGGAACAGGGAAAATATCACCTTTCAGATCACTGATAATCGCCTTTTGCGGCAAATCGGTCAGAGCTGACATATATTCAAGGTCAACCTTGCCTTTTTCGGCAAGGGACAGAACAAGTGCTTCCTGCGGTGTATCCACCTTATCAACCACTTCGGAAACTCTAATTGTACGCTTATAGAAAATATCCGACTTTCTGATCAGCTTGTCCTTATCTATTTTATCCTCCAGTGAGAGCATAAGAGGGTAGGACGAATCATCACGGAAAAGCTGAGCATTGAAGCGACTGTGCATAAGACCGTATTTTTTGTAAAAGCTGTCATACTGCGTATTCAGCTTTGCTTGTAATTTTCTTATTCTGTCCTCTGCATCGGGAGCAGTTTCCTGCTGAACAGCAAGCAGCTCACGCACTGTATCACGAATCTGTATGTATGCCTTTGCCCGTTCAATATTGGCAGGAGAATAAGAGCGTTTCCAACTGTCCCTCAGACTGACAACCTCGTTATCTTCGATAGTGTAAATGTTGCTTTTGTACTCAAAATAGCTATAATTCCTGATACCCTCCGGTATCTGAACTTCGCTGTTTTGCATTGGCTCAGATATTTGAAGTCCGGCATTGAATACAGCATGAATCCTGCTTACGGCTTCGGGTAACAGCTCTGAAAGCTCTCTGCCCTCAAACGGCACACACATCGTATCGTTATTTCTTCCGTACATTTTGTTGCCCTGTACGATTTCACCGAGAACCATTTCCGGGTGCTGTACAAAATATTCGTTTATCGGAAGTCCTGCTGCACTTGCTCCGATATTCACCCAATCGGGCATTTTTTCGGGCGGTGACTGCCTTTTTTGCAGAAAGATAATATCGGCGGTCACTTCCGTTCCGGCGGTCTTAAAGGCTGTGTTCGGCAGCCTGACCGCACCAATCAGATCGGCTTTTTCTGCAAGCATTCTGCGGAACGAGCTGTCACGCTTATCAAGCGTTCCCTTTGATGTAACAAAGGCTACAATACCGCCGTCCTTGACCTTGTCAAGAGCTTGCATGAAAAAGTAATCGTGTATTTTCAGCGATTGTCTGTCATACTGCAAGCTGAAATCGCCAAAGGGAATGTTACCGACTGCAACATCAAAGCTGCCGTTCTTAAAACTTGTTTTTTCAAAGCCTTTGATGTCAATGTGTGCTTCGGGATAAAGCTGCTTTGCAATACGTCCTGTCAGGCTGTCAATTTCCACACCAAACAGCTTTGACTGTGACTGCATTTCCTGCGGCATTCTGCCGAAAAAGTTACCGATACCCATTGACGGCTCAAGGATATTGCCGCCCTCAAAGCCGGAGTTTTGCAGGACAGTGTAAATGCTGTCGATAATAACAGGGGATGTATAGAACGAATCAAGTGTTGTTGCCCTTGCGGAGCTGTATTCATCCTCTGTCAGCAAATCTCTTAATTCCTGATAATGCGGATTACTTTCTTTGAAAAATTCTGCAAGACCGCCCCAACCGACATAGCGTGACAGTGTTTCCTGTTCTTCGGGACTTGCCTGTCTGCCGTCAGCTTCAAGATCTTTGAGAAGTCTGATTGCAGCAAGATTATTATTAAAACGCTGTAAGGGTGTACCTGAACCTATCTCACTGTCCGTAATGCGGAAGTTTTCAGGATTTGGTACTTCTGCTGCTTCTTGTTCTGCAATTTGCTGCTGTTCGTAATAATCAGGATCATCGTATTCATTCAGATCAAGTAAAACCGTATTGTCAGGCTCATTCTTTGCAGGAATAGTTGATGTAACATCAAATGAGAGCTGCGGACTTTCTTCGGGAACGGATACAGTCTGTTCTTCTTTTGGCTGTACTGATTCCTTTTTCAGATCAACTGTTTCTATCCTGTTTTCAGATGTTATTGTCTGCGGTCGCTCAATCTCTTTGAAAAAATCAGGCAGCTCCTTATATCCGATACTGTCACAAAAATACGCAGCTTGTTCTCCGTCTTTTTCAATAACAATTACATCACTGACCGACAAGGAATGCCCTGTAAAATCCGCCGGATGATCAGTATTAAATTTGTCGAACAAGGATTCTAACATAACTGTTGTTTCGCCAATAGCGGACAGACTGCCTTGATATACTAAGTCATAATCCCTGACATTAACAGGCTCAGGCTGTCTTTCCAAGCCCTCAAACCGCTTGTAGTGGTATTCTTCACCGCTTTTAATCTGATAGATTTTGTATGTAGCTGCTGTTTGCTCAGGTGTCGATTGTTCATTTATTTTTTCTGTAATGAATGATTTTGCTTGTTCCAGTGTTTCAAAGTATTTTCCATTTCCGCTATAAATATACTCTCCGTCATCTGAACGAACCCAAAGCTGCACATTGTATTTATGCTGATCGTTATCTGTTGCGGAAATCCGGTATTTAGCACTGTCCGATATGATTATTTCTTCTTCCTGTTTTGGTGCGGCTATGTTATTACGCTGTTCGATTTGCTCTCTTGCCCTTGACGTAAGCTCATACATCGTACTTGTATTGCCGCCCTCAAGGTCATAAGGCTGATTAAACCTTTCAGCATAAGCACCGAATTCATTACTTGTAATATCAATAGCCGTCTGATTGGAATTGCCCTCAAGCTGTTCAAAAAACGCTGTCGTCTGAGGAACAATTCCGTCTATATTGATCGTTGCGGCTTCTGCTTCAAGAATATCCTCATAGCTTATCTGACTGATAACAAACTGTCCGCCTTCTGAGCTGTTAGGATTGAAGTAGATTTCCTCAACGCCATAAGGAGTAAAGAAAAACTTATCCTTTTCGGTATCGACCTCATAGCCCAACTCTTTGATAGTTTTCTGAGCGTTTGTGTGGGCTTCTTCCTCTGCAACGGCTTTTTGAATATCGGCAAGCTCGTTTTTGAAATAAGTCAGATAAGCCTGTGCCATTTCTTCAAATGTCACTTCTCGGCTGTAACCGCCGTAAAAGACAAGATAGCCTGTGTCGGTCTGACTTATTTGTAAGCGTAAATCCTCAAGGTAGCTGTCCTCAAAGGGTATTTCAGTTTGCGGAATTGTTCCTCTTCTTGTTTCAAACAGATTTTTAACAAGCTCCTTCGATATATCTTCGCCGCTTTGATACCTTCTTGCAAGCTCATAAGCATCTGGCTCTGCCAAACCGCCGTTTCCGTAATGTGCTCCGCTTGTAGGTCTGAATTTGTCTATGTAGCCTTGCTCAAAGAAAATATACCCAAGACTCTCGATCTCGTCCCAAGCAAGGGAGCTTTTTGCAAGCAATTTTGCTAAGTTACATTCAGAAAAGAACAGCTCCTTATCTGTCATAACTCCTGATAGTCCCTTTTCTTCATCACTCAATGTAACAAGCTTGTCAAAATCAAGGCTTTCAAGTGCAATATTCATTTCATCAAGATCTGAAAACAGCATTTCTCTTGCCGTTTTTCCACCGTATTCAGCAACAATACGATAAGCTTCAAGGTCTGCGTATACCTCTATGGCTGCTCCTGTATCCCTGTCGGATGTAAAGGCAAGATCAACATGGTCTAAATTTGAGAAATTTGCTTTTGTGTCAAATACTCTTTCGCAATACTCATTGATCAGACGAACCGATTTGTCAAATGGACTTTCGGCTTGTTTCTGTTGGCTGATATGGCTTTGCAGCACTTCCACAGAGCTTTGGAAGTCCTCTTGAGCCTGTATTTCTTCGAGTCTTTCTGCTCTGCCGGGGGATTGCTCGTTCTCATAAAAACTATGGTCGTACTCCTTGACAATTTCATAAAGTTGTGGTATAGTGATTTTAACAACATCAGTTGAGGTATCTTCACCGACTGTCTTGTCGGTGACTGCTGGGTCGCAAACCCTGTTAGCCGCAACTGGTGTTATTTTTATGTCTTTCAAATTATAAACACGATTCAAAGTTTGATTGAATTTGTTGTCTTTATCTGTACTGTAGGCTTCTTCTATCGATATACGAACCAAGTAAAACTGTTCGTTATATCTGACTACATCGTACATCTGATGCATAAACAGAGTGTTTGGAGATTTGTTTTTTGAACTAATTGTATTAAATTCTGAGATTTGACTGTCAAAACAAACGGCTTGAGCAATTAAATTCTTCATATGATACATAGCACTAACACGAGTATCAACAGACATACCTCTTTTGCTGTCTTGAATGGATTTCGCTATTATTTCATTAACCGAACTCATACCGAAAATAACATTGATTCCCGTATCTAAATTGATAAATGTACCACGTTCAATATTTTTTGCCTTTCTCAATTCTGAAAGATTTTTGGGCAATTCTTGTATTGGTAATGTAATTACCTCAACATCAGTATTGCTATCTTCTCTCCACTCAAGATTACCTCTCCGCATTTCGTAAGGCGATTTTTCGCCCAGTTCTTCACCGAGCAGCCTTTCAAACTTCGGTGTCTGTGCTACTTCTGTTTCAAGCATATTCTGAACAGATTTACGCTTTGGCTCTATTTCACGCAGCTTGTCCACATCTTCGGTTGTTATTGCTTCCTGTTGTATAACGGCTTTCAGCTTTTCAGCCTGTAAAGTAAGGACACTAATCTCCTTCAGAATTTCTCCGGCTTTTGAAAATTCTCCGGCATTAACCATCTTGGTAAAGGTCTTTCCTTTTTCTCCGATCAAAGAGACAATTTGTTCAAGATTGCGATCAGCTTCTTCCATCAGACTTTGCCGCAGTTCAAAGTCCTCCGATGACATTGTACTGTCATAAACATATGGATTATCTTCATCATCAATGTCTTCGGAGTATTTACTCGAAAACGGCATACCATTTTCATGTGCGAGCTGTTTTGTCTGTTCAAGGCTTACAACTTCTTCAATAACCATTCTGACAACAGACAATTCTTCGGGTATCAACACTTCGGAAAGATTGATGTTATTGTATTTGTTACCGAACCTATCAGGGATTACCAGCTTATTCCAAGTGCCATTATCAGTTTCAAGGACAACCTGATTTAACTCATCATTTGGAGTAATGCCATATTCAGCAAGTCTGTTAAGTAAGCCTGCTGTTGTTTCTATCGGAATACTGTACAGACTGCCGTTATTATGGGATGATACCGAATAATGCTCAATATCAAATTGGTAATAATCAAGCTGTGCTGTCGCTGCCTGATAGATGTTACTGGAAAAACTTCTGCGTAATGTAGCTTCATCCATGTGCTTAATGGCAGCAATATGACTAACAAGACGGTTATAACCGTTTTCACCCATGAAAATATCAGGTATTGCAAGAATATCTTGCGGCGAAAAATCATAGTCGATTACTTTCAAAACACTTTCGCTTATATCTTTTTCAATAAGCTGCCTGAATGCTTCCTTTTGTTCAGAGCTAAAGCCTTTCAGATAGGTTAATTCAGCAAATTTCCTATCTATTTCGATTTTTTTTCTGAAATCAATTAGCTTTGAAATGTCCGCAAATATGTATTCACTTTCATTCAAGTCACCATATACCTCTCGAACCAAAGCTGAATACTCCTGTGTCTGTTCTATGCTTAATCCTTTGAGATTGGCAATATCAGACAATACCATATCGCTGAATACTTCACCTTTTGCATAACACATATCCACAAGAGATTTCAGGCTGATCTGCTGTGAATCTGTCAATTCTGATATTGCTCCAAGAATACCGTTAATGTTTTTGATTTTTTGCTTGAAGGTACTTCGTGTATTCACAACATCACTGATAATATGTTCAAGTTCCTGACGGTCTGCACTGTCAACTGTTATGGTTGTTGTCTTGCCATACAGTTTTCCCGAATAATGGATACCGTTCTTTTCCAATTCTTCTGCAACCTTCAGAGCCAAATCTGTTTCAAGCTTCTGATAGTGTCTGCTGCCAATATCTCTATAGGCAGTATTGCCGATGACACTTGAGTTTGGGGTATAGCTGCCCTTTGGTTTTTCGACTGCCATATCACTCAGTTCAGGTATTTTCATCAGGCTGTCCAATTCCGATCTGGAAACGGAAATTTTAGCAAAGGCGATAGTAACTCTATTCTCTTTGATGTAGTAACAATAATTTGCACCTGTTTCATCCAACGCTTTTACAGCAGCGTCTAAATGCTCTTTGGTGGTTATCAAAATAGCTTTCTCACTGTTGGGTGTAGCATTGTTCCATATTGTATTTCCGTATAAATTCATTCTGTGCTTCACCTCCGACTTTTGCCCCAGTGGGGCAAAAGTTCATTTAGATAGACTGATTGTTTCTCTGAGTTTCTGCCGTATGTTCGGGTGATGATTTTTTTGATGTATTTGTGCGGCACTTTTGGTAATGCTTTCACGATTAAGAACAGCATTCTCTTTCGTCTGTGTTTGTCTGCTTTGCTCCCATGCACCTACCTTTTTGGCGAACACATCCAAATAGCCCGATTTTATCTCAAGAGGTAATGAACCTTTGGTGTCTGCAAAAGACTTGAGAGTATCCGTCAGAGGAAGCTTGCTTGCCCATGCTTTTGCCTGATCGGATATTGCTGTGTCTTCTTTTCTATCCATGATTCCTATGGCAACAGCTGACTTTACATCATCAAAGTTGAAGCTTTCTGCAAGAGCGGTAAACACGGCAGTTGTATGTACTAACCTTGTCTGCATATCGTGATTTTCCGCAAAGGCAATCGGGATAGCCGCACATAATGCAGTAACATCGAGAGCATTTTCTCCTTGTTTATCAGTATCGTTTATCTTGTCGTTACTGCTTAGAGTATTATGCTTCGTATTATTTTCAAAATCTGATAAAGCAGCCATTATTTCATCGCTGTTGGATGCACGGTACACAAGTGTGTAACCTGTAATCTTAACCTGATTATTTGTATCTGGCTTTGCATTGAAAATTGCAAATTCGAGTCCTTGTTTATCTTTGATAGACTTCAAATAATCCGCCTGATTCTGTTCAATATGAAGGTATTTCATTTCATCAAAACCATTGCTATTTATGACTTCAGTTTTCATATATTGATTTATCTTACCGTTAATCTGATAATCGTAAAATGTGTCTATTGCTTTTCCGGCTTCGTTGATTACCGTATCCTCTACAATTTGTTCATTTATATTTTGACTTTCGGTAAGTTGATTGTTAATGCTTTTTGTTGTATTCTGAATAACCTTATCTGATTGCTCATCAGGAAGAATAGTCAGATTTTCGAGTCTATCGGACATTGCTGTCAGCTTTATGATTCTTTCATTTACAAAGTCCAATTTATCATGCAGCTTTGCAATTTGATTACGAAGCTGAACTTTTTCGGCAGATGATGTTGCCTTAGACAACGCCATTTCTTTTTGGGTAATTTTCATTTCAAGCATGAGAGATTTTTTGCTGTTTCGGTCAAGTGAAGATTTTCTGAAATCAGATATTGCCTGAATAAAGTTTTCTCTGCGTCCCTCTCTTGACTGCATATTCGTAAGGAATTTATCAATCTTTTGCAGACTTTCAATTTTGGTAGTGTGCTTTGCTATTTTCTTATTGTTGCTGCTGATTTTGTCAGTAAAATTTTTATTTTTATCTTGTAATTTATCAATCTTATTGCTGCATTTTTCGATTCTGCTTTCCTGCCTGTCCATCATAGACTTAAAGAAAATCTGTAACGGCTGCGGCAAAGCTGCCGATTCCAAAAGCGTCTTGCAGTAAGCCTTTGTTTTCTGAGCGTCCTCGATCTTGGCTTGCTGCTTTTCGATTTTTGTTTCATTCTTCGCAATTTTTTGGGAAAGAACAGTATTCTTATCCTCAAGCTTTGCGATTTTCATTTGCCGCTTTTCAACCTGTGATGCAAGGATAGGATTGTTTATTTTGTACTCCGGGTACGGCTTTTTATCCGATGCAGAAGTTCTGACAGGTTCTTCTTCCTTCTTTTTAGGAAGTTCCTGTTCCGGTTTTGATGTTGATTCTATTTCCGGCATATCGCATTTCCTTTCTTAAATACTTGATTTTTGACGAATTAAGCGGTTATTCGCTTTCACTATTTTTTCTTTCAAACTGTCCGTATTCCACATTTTGTAACTGCCTGTTATTCCTTTGCTGATTCTTTTCGGCAATAATTTTTGCACTTTCCATAATCAGTTCCCGACTTAGTACTGCCTGAGCCGAGAACCTTTTATTTTCCTGTTCTTGATGGAGTGCCTGCTGCTTTGCCTGTTCTATTTGTTTTTCTGTTTCTGTGTTAAGCTGTATTACCTGACCGAGAGCCTGTTTGATAATGATTTCATTAGAATCGAAATGAGCGATATATACTTCGCACAAAGTCTTCTGTATATCGGTCGGATATTTTTCTATGTAAGAAACAGATGTATTCAGCAAATTTGCGATTTCAGGCAACAGACTCCTATAACTTTCGGGATCTGAATTATGATTAAGCTGTCTTTGTCTGTTCATCTTTTTCTACCGCCCTGGAATTTGTTATCAAATTCAAACTCTATTGCATAAGTTGACCTATTCAGCTTAAGACGTGCATCAAATGGCTTTCCTGCTTTGCTTATAAAGCCCTTGATAATATCCGATTTACCTTTTGTCAGCAGCTTTTCAGCCTGTGTTGGTGTAACTTCCTTTCCTGCAATCGTTTTCCAGATAACAAAACCGCAGCCGTCCTTACCGCTTTCGCAGCTATATGATTTAGGATATGCAAATACCTTCTTGCCGCACTTCGGACAAGTACCGATACTCGGTCGGGAAAAGTTCAGATCAGAGCTTGGTGCGGAAGATGAATAAGTTTGAATCAGAGCACGAACAAACTGCTCGATTTTTGCCATAAATGTATCTTGGCTTTCTGTCCCTTTTTCAATATTTTGCAGAACCGTTTCCCAGTCTGCCGTCATTTTAGGCGATTTCACTTCATCGGGAACGGCTTTTATCAGGTTGATGCCCTTTTCAGTGGGAATCAGCTTTTTACCGTCACGCTGTATATATTCGATTTTGACAAGTTTTTCGATAATTCCTGCTCTTGTAGCAGGTGTGCCGAGTCCCTTCTTCTCAATGTCAGAATCTTCCGCATAATCACTGTTTCCGGCTGTTTCCATAGCAGACAAAAGCGTATCTTCGGTATACTGTTTGGGAGGTGCGGTAAAATGTTCTGAAATCCTTGCCGGAACATAAGAATAATATTTGACCGCCGGATTAGTGAATATCACTGCTTCGTCCTCATCTTCACTCTTTGCACTCCTGAAAGTAGCTTTAACAGCCTTTTCAAGTGTTTTATAGCCCTTTTGTATAACGACCTTACCGCTTGCATAAAATTCATGCTGCTCACAGCAAACAGTTATTTTGATACTGTCGTAAATATGTGGTTCAGAGGTGGCAAGCAGCAGTCTTGTTGCAATCAGAGTGAGGATATTTCTTTCTCCTGACGGCAGTGCAGAGATGTCAGCCTTCAATAATTCTTCTGTCGGTATAATTGCATGGTGGTCTGATACCTTGCTGTTATTGATACAGCGTTTAATGTTCGGTGTTATAACATATCCTGCAAATCCGTCAAAGCATTGGCAGACGATATTGACCATGTTCAAAGCAGTCTGTTCCATATCGTCTGTGATATACTGACTGTCTGTTCGGGGATAAGTGACGAGCTTCTGTTCATAGAGTGACTGCGTATAATCAAGCGTTTGCTGTGCCGTATATCCGCAAAGTCTGTTTGCTTCTCTTTGCAGAGTTGTCAGATCATAAAGCTTTGAAGGATTAGAAGTTTTACTGTCACGCTGTATGCTTGAAATGACAGCTTGCTTACCGTTGCACAAAGCATACAGTTTTTGTGCTTTTTGATGATCGTCAATTCGTGCTGATACTGCTGTAAAATCTCCGCAATTCAAATCAACGGTAAAAAACCTTTCCTTGATGAAGTTTTTGACCTTAAAGTTTCTGTCAACAATCATGGCAAGAGTCGGTGTCTGAACTCTGCCAACTGATAGGAAAGAGTGATATACAACAGAAAAAAGTCTTGTTGCATTGATTCCGACAAGCCAGTCTGCTTTTGCTCTCGCAAAGCCGGATAAATACAGATTGTCATATTCACTGTCGTCTTTCAGTTCCGCAAATCCTTTACGGATAGCACTTTCTTCGAGAGATGATGTCCAAAGACGTTTAACAGGCTTGCGGCAGCGTGCATAATTGTAAACATATCTGAAAATACATTCGCCCTCTCGTCCGGCATCCGTTGCACATACAATCTCCGTAACATCAGGACGAAACATCAGATCTTTGAGTATGTCAAACTGTGCTCTTGTAGATTTTTCAAGTTGAAACTGCCAATGAGCAGGAATGATGGGTAGTGTGTCAAGCTTCCACGGCTTTTCGCCAAAACGACTATCATACTGTTCGGGAGTTGCGAGGGACACTAAATGTCCCACGCACCACGAAATCAAATAATTATCGCCCTGTATGTATCCGTTATTCTTATCGTATGCACCGAGTACAGCTGCAATGGACTTTGCAACAGACGGCTTTTCTGCAATAACAAGTATCATCTTTTTAGCTCCTTATCCTCGTTGATTTCCTCATCATCTTCAAAATCATCATCAATCATGGGAATGTCCGCTTTTTGCTTTTTACCCAGACCGCCCTTTTTGATTTTGAAGGCAACAAAGCCGATAACTCCTAACACGGCTGCACCGATCAGTATGATGAGGTAAGTGTTCATATTGCCTGAATCAGAGGACTGGCTTTGCTCTTTTTCATCGGTGCTTGTTTCCTCCTCGTTCAGAGTATTATCATTCTCACCGACCTTAACAGTATCGCCGCTTTTTGTGTTGAGAAGTGCCTTGAGATCATAGGTATCAACTTCATTCAAAAAGTACACATTATCACTGTCTTTTGACTTATCAATAATGATGTAAAATACATTTCCATCACGAGTAGTAGTAGCTATAAACTGATAAAAACCTGTATCTGTCAGCACTTCTTCAATCGCTGTCAGGTCAGCGTTGCCTTTTGTATTATCCGAAAAGCTGTAGTTCGGCTTTACGGGTATATCTGAAATAACAAAGCTTTCTGAATTTTCAGAGGACGATTCCCGGCTTTCTTCCGATGATTCCTCTTGAGGTGCTGATGTTGGTACCGGAACAGTCGATACATCTGATGCTGCTGAAATTTGCGATGTTTCTGGTGCGGCAAATGAGACGACCGTGCCGAATGTACCAATTACCGCAGCAAGAAGTAACGATGAAAGTATTTTAACGATTCTCATTTGGTTGACCTCCGTTTCTTGTAATAGTGTTTACCAGAGGAGCAGCAGAACTTGGCTGCGGAGCAACAAGCTCCAGAATATCATCCTTTGTCAGATGGTTATCTTTCAAAAGCTTGATAAGAGCCATATCGCTGTCTATTGTTTCAAGACTTGATCCATTGCTGCGAACAACAGATAAGATTTCCTGTTCCTCGGTATCTTTTCGCAGTTGAAGCAGGTCTTTTTTCTGTTGCATAAGCTGCTTCATCTTTTCGTCAATGCCATCAATTTTCCTATCAATGGCGGCTAATTTTTCTTTTACGCTGCTCATATTACCACTCTCCGTTTTCATCACCCTTGCCTCGGTAAAGCAAGTACAAGGGATTGATGTCTGACCAATTGTCTTTTTCCCAAATCCACCATGCCTTTTCATATTGTACTGTAACCTCAATATGCAAATACGTTTTTTCTGCCTTGCTGTCCCAGTTATCGTAACATTCTCTTTTGTCAGTGACAATTCCGATCAGATCACCGCTTTTCACAGTATCTCCTGCTTTCAGACTGGTTTTTATGTTATTGTACTTAACAGCCGTGGCTCTGCCGTCATTATCTCTTTCGTCATACCAATAAGACCACGAATCGTTTCTGACAGACATTGAATTTTTGCTTTCATCCACCCATTCAACATAGCCGCTCATAATGGCATAAACCTTATCGCCCTCTTTTGCCAGAATATCCAAACCTTTATGATTATCAATTCCGACACAATCCTTTTTGTTCCATTCCTTGACGTTATAACCAAAACGATTGTATATTTTGCCGTTATCTATCAACTTTTGCAGTGTTCTGTCTCCAAGTGGAGCAGACATACACTGATGGAAACCATAGGGACAAGATAAGTTTTCATCTCCGTCAGCCAGAAGATGGTAGAACGTGATTTTATCTTCGCTGTCAGGCAGTGTTCTCAAAATCGTTTCTGCTGCCGTATCAAAGCTGCACTTGCTTTCAACGGTATAGTACAGAGAACAATTTTCCTTCCAGTAGTTTTTATGATAGAAACTGATCAGACAGGTTTTTTCAAGATTGCTGTTCCATTTCTTGGTATCAGAGGGTGAAACAAGATAATAAACCTGTGTTCCGTCTTCCCATGAGTAATTGGTACGTTTCTCATACAGATTGTTGTTATCTGTCCCCTTGCCATGTGCCCAGACATAGCGGTAATAAGTAAGGGGATAGGAATTGACATCAACAATGAAATATCCTGTTTCCTTGCCGGTATTGGGATCGGTCAGTGCTGTTTCCGTACCTGATTGATGGAAATGAATTTTTCCGTTTTCATCAATATACTTTTCAATTTCGGAGTGCTTAACTGTCATTTTGGTATAAAAAGGATTTGTTTTGTTATGTTCGGGATCTACCACTGCATATCGCTGATCCTGAATAAAATATCCTGTCCGTTTATCCTCATTATTAGCATCAAGGACTTCAAGTGTGCCAATGTCATAATGCAAAATACCGTTTTCACAAAACGCACGAATTTCCGGCGGAACGGATTTTACTTTCATTTGCGTTTTTGATAAGCCTTCCGTTTCAATGGTGTAGTAGGAACTTGAAGAACCTCCACCGCCGTAGATATCATATTTCTGATATTCCTTCCAACCGGAAAAATCTTCATATTTGTGCTTAAAGGCATATTCAGCATCAAACAAGCTTTGCAGAAGAGCGTCAACTTCCTCATCACTGTTCCATGACCAATATTCAGTTTCTTCCGGATTATCTGTCGGCTCGTAATAATAAGCACAGAGAAAAGATGCAAACCTGTCATCATCATAATCGTAGGTTGAAACAGTATTGTTAAATTCAGTGCTTTTCCCGAAGACAAGCTTGTCAGGTTTTTCGGTGTATGATGATGTATTGACTCCTAATTCTTCAAGACCTTGCTTCCAATCACCTGTTTTTAACTTCAGAAGTTTTTCATTAAAGTCATAGGCAATTTTTGTGTAATGCTCACAAGCCCACGCAAGATACCTGTCTTGTGCATTGTACGTACCGAGAATATAAGAACTGTTGCCGGATGTTCCTGTAAACATCATCAGAATGACCACTAAAACAAAAATCACACCGATAATTGGTACAAGGAAAAACGCAAACAGTTTTATTGATGATTTTACAAAGTTTCCGATAGCTTTTTTAGCTTGTTTTGATGCTTTTTTAGCTGCTGCTTTAACCCTTTCAGAAAACTTCTGCTTTTTCGTTATTTTACGCTTATGTTTCCGTTTAGGTTTAGCTTTATTCTTTTGATGAAGCTTATTTTTTTCGGAATGGAGCTTGCTCTGCTTTGCGGCAGACATCTTTTTATGAAGATTACTATTGATTTTCTTGGCTGCTTTATGCGTTTGACGACCGATTCTGTATAACTTATCAGCTGCCTGCATAAAATCATTGTTCTGATCAGCAGCAACAAGCTTTCGGGCATAGGATGAAGAAAGCTGCTTGACCATTGCGGCAGAAGGAACAAAAGGAAGGACTGCCATCGGAACGACCTTTGCTTTTTTCATTCCTTTTTTGGCAAGTTTTTTCTGCTTCTTTTGTATCCAGTAGGATTTCCTTTCCGATTTCTTAAGTTTCTTCTGATTTCGGATTCTCCGCTTGATGACAATGCGTTTTTTCTTTATAGAAGATACTTTAGATTTCTTTATGCTTTTGAGCTTGTGCTTTAATTTCTTTTTGGTTAACCTGACAGCTTTCTTTGTGGACTTGTATTTTTTCTTTTGGGACTTAAAAAGCCGTTTCAGACTTTTGTAGGATGCTTTCTTCTGCTTATAAACAGCTCTTCGGCGGCGATAGTTGATCAGATATTTTCGACCACTATTCAGCGTTTGCAAAGCAGTAATACTTGCAAGAACTGCACGTCCGCTGTCATGTGTACTTTGATTGTCCCGAAGCTTACGGCGAAAATGATCTATGCTTGCTTTTCCGGCAGTGAGAACTGCGGACTCTCCTGTCAGAAGTGCTGCCTTTGTCAGCTTGGCACTCCTTTTGAGCGTGAATTTTGCCGTTCCCTTTGTCAAACGGAACAAACCATAAGCAGCTTTGCCTTTTAGCGTTTTCGGTTTGTAACGGTGCTTTTTCAGCTTTACTTTTTTTCTGAACGGCACATCTCCTTCAAAAAATCTGCCTATGCTAAACACCTTGTGAAGCAGACCAACAGGCTTATCAGATGCTTCTGCTCGGACAAGCTTAATGTGTGTGCGATACTTGCCATGTTTGTTTTGTCTGCGTTCAAAACGTATATGTGTTTCTTTTCCGACAAAGCGGTTCACGGCTAAATCTTTGGCAAACAATGCGGTTGTTTCGACAGCTAACATTGCTTTTCCTGTCCACCTGATCAGCCGTCTTTTAGATTGCTGCGGCTTGAATTTTGTATGCTGTGTCAGCTTGTGTAAAACACCTCTGTCTTTGTATTCAAGGCTCATACTGTCACCGCCTTACGCCTGCCGGAGCTTTGCTAATTTTTCCTCCAGTAAGTGCCGTTCTTCGGGTTTCGTTGTTATCAGGGAGTACATTACTGTATCTCTTGGAAAGTTATCTTCAAAGGGGAGTATCGTTTTACCGTAACGAATAAGTCCTTTGCCTTGTCCGCTTTCGGTAACATACTTGATCTGCTCATCAGAAATATGCAGCTTTTCCTGTAAAATATCCCTGTCACCTGCGGATTGGTTGAGCATATAGATAAAATCAGAGTTATCGAGAATGTTTTCGATTTCGGAAGAAGATAACAAGTCTTTGACGTTCTGCGTTATGCCTGTCGGAACACCGCCCC